>Ga0209062_1000216_pt1 | contig 219615 bp, 173 predicted proteins | sample Coa_R2_2_FD_187158 | JGI IMG/M metagenome (GOLD analysis project Ga0209062, IMG submission 187158) | Surface soil microbial communities from Centralia Pennsylvania, which are recovering from an underground coalmine fire - Coalmine... | ecosystem: Environmental > Terrestrial > Soil >... | reverse complement strand
CGTCGTACAGATCCTGCGCAAGGAATTCGAAATGGCCATGATGCTCACCGGCCGGCCAACCCTGGCGAGTATCGATCGCTCCCTGATCTGGCCCAAAGAGTGGTAAATGTAGGGCGCACTCGATGAGTGCGTGCCGCGTTCAACGTTCGCGTGAACCCCTGCCCTCAATACACCGGCGGACCGAGCCAACCGGAACGCGCGACTAAGCATCCGATGCCCACCCCTCTCCCAAGCATCCGCGCTTCTCATGGTAAAAAGAGTCTATGGTCAGGCTCCAATCAATACTCAATTCATGGAAGAGCGTTCGTGAGGACACCGCCCAGGCCGTCGAGGATTTTTCCGCCCAGCCCCTCGACTATAAACCCTCCACCGATCTCATGTCCTTTGGCGAGATCGCCCAACATATCCTGCAAGCTGGTCACGCATTAGCCAGCTTGCTCCTGGATGGCGTCGACAATATGGCCACGCCTGAGTTCCGCCCGATGATGCAGAAGTACGCGGCCGAACTACCGAAAGCGGACGGGCCTGGAGCCTTGGCCACCCTGCTGCGCACCCGCCTGGAGGCCGATGCCGCACGTCTAGCCGCCCAGCCCGCGGAATTCTATTCCGGCGAGATCACCCGTTTCGATGGCCAGCGAGTCACACGCCTGGAAATGTTGCAGATGATCAAAGAACACGAGCTCACCCATCGCCAGCAACTCTTTGTTTATCTTCGATTAAAGGGCATCGTTCCGCCCACCACCCGCCGTCGGCTTGCGAAAGCCAACGCATAGCTGCGCGATTCGAGTTTCTTGTATAAGAGAACTGGAGGGGAAGGAATGGTCAACTGTCCGAAGTGCGACGCCGTGATCGATGTGGATGTAGATGATCTGGATGAGGGCGACACGCTGACTTGCGACGAGTGCGGCGCCGATTTCAGTGTGACCAGCCTCGATCCGATCGAACTCGAACCCGAAGAAGAAGAGGAAGAGGAGGAAGAAGAAGAGGAGGACTTCGATTACGACGACGACGAAGAGGATGAGGACGAGGATGAAGAGGAAGAGGAGGAGTGGCACTAAGCTTCTCCTGCTAGCACTCGCGTTTGCCGTCGCCGCCGGCGCCGCCAAGAAAAAACCAGTTCCCCAGAGTTATGCCATCGTGGCCGGCACTGTTTTCCAGGAAAGCGGATACGCGCTGCCGAATGCCGAAATCACATTAACCCCGGCTCCTCAACCCCAACCTCCGGCTGCCATACTGAAACCTTTGCAGGCACTCTCGGATTCGCGAGGCGAGTTCGTCTTTCGCATCCCGCCCGTGCCCATGCATTACACCGTCAAGGCCGCCCTCAAAGGCTATCAGCCCGCCGAGAAACCCATCGTGGTCGAGGGCGAACAGCGCGTCGACGTAACCTTCCAACTCCAGGCAGAGTCGAAACAGTAGTGGCCTTTCCCGCCAAAATCCGCTTTTTAGCCGTGGGATGTGCGCTCTTGCTGATGGCCTCAGCCGCCGTATTCGGCCAAAATGACTATAAAACGCAAGATTCCACCATTCGGGAACTGGAAGGTACCGTTACAGACGCGTCCGGCTCCCCCGTCGAAAAGGCCGTGGTTCAACTGAAAGACACCAAATCGCTACAAATCCAATCCTTCATAACCGACGCGTCAGGACACTATCACTTCGCCGGGCTCAGCACCGATATCGAGTACCAAGTCAAAGCTGACCACGACGGCGCCACCAGCGGTTGGAAAACTCTGAGCCTCTTTAACACCAAAAAAGTCGCCACCATCAATCTCAAATTGAAAAAGTAAGCATCCGCCGTCCGCGCGCATCGGTCTCTCGCTACCGAACCTGTTCATCCCTAACAGTTACGCCGTGATGCTCCCGCCGCCCAAGCGTCTTCCCATCGAGGAATCCTAATGCTCGATGTCATGCCAATGCCCGCCCGCACCATCCAGCCGCTCGACCATCTAGCCTCGGGCGTTGCCGGGCTCCGGACCGTCATGGTCAATCTCTTCGCGATCTCCAGTCCCAACGGATCCTGGGCGCTCATCGATACGGGCCTGCCGCTGTCGTCCAACCGCATCCTCCACTGGATCGAGCGACACAAAGGGGCGGACGCGCGCCCCACCTGCATTCTCCTTACTCACGGCCATTTCGATCACACCGGCGCGCTCGAATCGTTGGCCGAACGTTGGGATGTTCCCGTCTATGCGCATGCGCTCGAAATGCCATACTTGACGGGAAAATCCAAGTATCCCCCTCCTGATCCTACCGTCGGCGGCGGGGCGTTCACGTTGCTGGCGCCGCTCTATCCGCGTGGCCCCATCGATATTCACCGCCGTCTGCGCGAGTTGCCTGCCGACGGCGCCGTCCCAGGCCTGGATGACTGGCGCTGGATAGCCACTCCGGGCCACTCGCCCGGCCACGTGTCCTTCTTCCGCGAAAGCGACCGCGTGTTGATCGCCGGCGACGCCTTCACCACCACCAAACAGGAATCCGTGCTCGCGGTCATGACGCAGCGCCCCGAGCTGCACGGCCCACCCGCGTATTACACAGTAGACTGGGACGCCGCCAAGCTCTCTGTCGGCCGCCTGGCCGGCTTGCAGCCCAACGTAATCGCGTGCGGCCACGGTCTTCCAATGGATGGCCCCGAGGTCCAGAGCGCTCTGGACTACCTCGCCGAGCATTTCGATCTGGTCGCCCGCCCCGCACAGGGCCGCTATGTGCGAAACCCAGCCATTACCGACGAAAACGGTATCGTGCAGCTTCCGCCGCCTGTGGTCAGCCCCGCCTTCAAGATCGCATTAGGCGTCGCTCTCGCCGGCGGCCTGGCCTATGCGTTCGCGCACCGCCGCCGAAGTTAAAATTAGCGCTACAGCCCACAACCGGCTCATTTGGAACGCTACGCGAAGAACTAAACCGCCGGTGTCCGGCGCCCGGCGTAAGTCTCCATTACCTCCGGCAGCGGGCCTGTCATCATGACTTCGCCGTGGTCCAGCCAGATTGCGCGATCACATAACTCTTGAAGCATCACCGGAACATGCGACACGCAGATGAGGGTTTTACCGGCTCGCCGGAAACTATGGATTCGGTCCAGGCACTTCGCGTGAAACGCTGCATCGCCGACTGCCAGGAGTTCGTCGATGAGAAAAATCTCTGGATTGACGGTTATCGCAACCGCAAATGCCAGCCGCATCATCATTCCGCTTGAGTACGTCCTCAGCGGCTCTGAAATGAAATCGCCGATCCCGGCGAATTCCACGATCTCGTCGTACAGCTCGTTCGTCTTCTTTCTCGACATTCCCAAAAGCAGAGCGTTTAGCCGGACGTTCTCCGCGCCCGTGAGATCGGGATGAAATCCCGAGCCCAACTCGAGCAGGGCGGCCACGCTGCCATTTACCTTTACGGTTCCCTCGTCGGCTTTGGAGAGTCCTGCAATCAAGCTCAGCAACGTGCTCTTGCCGGCGCCGTTCGCGCCGATGATAGCTAAACTCTCGCCGGATTCGACTTCGAACGAGACATGTTTCAGCGCGTGAAAGCGCTCTTTTTTACGGCCGCGGAAAAAGTGGGCAAGGTGCTCACGCACCAGCATCTGACCGCCGTGAAGCTGGAAGCTTTTTGAGACGTTACGAAATTCAATTAGCGCCATGACTCACAAATGATCGTAAAACCGCGGTTTTAGCTTCCAAAACACCAACCATCCGACTCCCACCATCAAAACGGAACTGCCGGTCAGCTTCTCCATCAATTCCATGCGCGGGGCGGCGCCGTCCAGCAGAATGTTGCGAAGCGCCAAAATCATCGCCGCCAATGGATTCAGTTTGTAAAGGTCGCTGTAGGTTTGCGGAATAATCGCAAAACTATAAAAGATGGGAACCAGCCAGAATAAAACGGTGTTCGCCGATTCCACCATGTAGCGCATATCGCGTATGTATACGTTCAGCGCCGAGGTGAGCAGCGATAGTCCGCAAACGAATACGATCTCCATGATCCAGATGTAAGGCAACCACACCCAGTGGCGGTTGACATGCAACCCGAACAAAAAGACCAGCCCGAAAAGTAGAGCCATTTGGATCAGGGACTGGACACAGTTCGACAGCACCGCCGCCAGTGGAATTATCTCGCGTGGAACCCGTACTCGCTTAATGAGATTGACGCTGTCGATAATCGAGACTGTTCCCGAGATCCAGGCAGTGCTAAAGAAATTGTATGGGACCAAGCCGCACATGACAAAAACCGCAAAATGCGGAACGCTATTGTTAGGAAAAATCTTCGTGAATACGAAAGTAAGAACGCCCATCAGCACCAGGGGATTCAGGACCGACCAGAACACCCCGAGCGACATATTGCGGTAACGAATTTTGAAATCTTTGGCAACCAGGTGTACCAATAGAAAGAACAGATCGCCGTGCCAGCCACCGCCCCGCCCATCGGACAGACCTTCTACTACAGGTTTTGGTGCGCTTTGTGCTTCTGCTCGTTGAATCGGCAAGTCGGAAGGTACGTTACTCGACATGAACTGCATCCAACGTAAGCTGCCGCATGGTTAGAATTGTAACATCCGTTGGGCTTTTTGCTGTCTCCGGCGCCCGGTGCCGTCCCGCAGTCAAGGTTAGCGGGCGACTCACGTCTTTGTACCCCGCTCGAGTTCTGCGGCGCGTGCAAGCAGCTCGCGGCGTTGATTCTTGTCCGCGATCCGCGGTTCAAAGTGGCGAATCGTTTCTACCGCCATTCGAACGGAGCTAAAGAGGCGAGTCCGCCTGTCGGCATTCTTGGTGGTTTTTGCGATTCCCAGCATCGTGGAAGCAAGGTCAATCTCGACTTCCAAGAATGTGACCAGGTTCTCTTGAACCATTCGCTGCATCTCAGAAAAAGATCTCGTGGCAGCCACGCCCAATATTATCAATACGCCCGAAGCTCGCCAAATCCTGTTCCTGTTAAGCACACGCCTGCGAAAACTACACTGCCTGGGAGTATAGTAGGACTAAATCCAATGAAATCCGTTCTGAGGCTGCCCGCCCTGACCGCGGCACTGTTCGGCTGCGCGCTTATTCCTCCCATTTCGGCGATTGCGCAGACGGCCGAATCGAATTCACTGGCTTCTGCCTCTGGTTCGAAGACAGGTGTCCCGAATCCTCAAATCACAGGGCCGATCGGCGGAGGAGATCGCAACCAGGCGTTCGGAGCGATACCGTCGCGGGAGCTGGAACGCGCCGGCTACCAGGAGTCTGAATATTTCTACGGCGGCACAGCCAGAGCTTTCATCAATGACGGGCCTTGGGGCGTGGACGGCGTCTGGGCAGCCAAGGTCGCGGATACGGCTCCCTACAAAGTACGCATGCTCGTGCGCCGCCCCATCGATCCGCGACGCTTCAACGGCATCGTTATCGTCGAGTGGCTGAACGTAACGGCTCTGGTGGAAGGCGCGGCAGAATATATCCAAACTCAGGAGCTGCTGCTGCGCGACGGCTACGCCTGGGTTGGATTGGGCGTTCAGGCCGCGGGCGTGAACACCCCGCGGAGTGGGCTGAAGGCGTGGGATGCTGCGCGCTATGCCTCGCTGGAGCATCCGGGCGATCACTTCGCTTGGGACATTTATTCCCAGGGCGGCCAGGCGCTGCGCCACCCGCACGGTATCGATCCGTTGAACGGCCTTAAGATCGATAAGATGATTGCGGCCGGGCGCTCGCAATCGGCCGCGTTCCTGATCGGATACATCAATGCTGTCCATCCGATCGCACATGTGTACGACGGCTATTTCGTCCATAGCCGCGTAGGCGGCACTTACGGTTTTCCGGAAAACGTGCGCGGCATTGTCGCCGCGAACCCGCACATCCGAACCGATATCGATGTGCCGGTTTTCGATCTGCAGATGGAGGGCGACTATGTGGCTCTGCGCTCCCACCTGGCGCGCCAGCCCGACAGCAGACATTTTCGGCTCTGGGAAGTTGCCGGCGGAGCGCACTCCGAAAGTCCGCGCTGGGTAATCGAAGAACCGCCGCCGCTCGATCACAGCACCAACTGCAAGGACCCGATCAACGCCGCGCCCGGCCACGCCGTCGTCAAAGCTGCGCTCCACGCACTGGTGGTTTGGGTTCGCGATGGGCAAGAGCCGCCCAAGGCGCCGCTTCTCGAATTGGGCGATCCTGCGGCCGCCGATCCCATCCTCCGCGACAAGTTAGGCAACGCCAAGGGCGGTATTCGCCTTCCCGAAATCGAAGTGCCCACCGCGTCTGTAAACGGCCTGGTCAACTCTCCCGCCGCCCCGCCGTCAACCGCGGCCGCACCGAATTTTTGCCGCCTGTTCGGCACTACGGTGCCATTTGATAAAGACAAGCTCGCCCAACTTTATCCGACCCACGAAAGCTTCGTAAAGGCGTTCGATCAAGCCGTGGACGCCATCGAACATCAAGGCTTTTGGCTCAAGCCGGAAGCCGATGCGGCTCGCAAAGCGGCAGCCGAATCCCATATTCCGAGGTAATCATAGTGTTCAACTTGAGGCACGGCACGCTCATCGTCGCCCTTCTGATAGCGCTCGGCATTCTGCTCAGCCCTGCGATGGCGCACAACGTCTCGCAGCGGGACGCCAACTTTGTCCAGTCCAACCAAGGCGTCGCGATCTTCCCTTTCATTTATCTGGGCGCGAAGCACATGGTCACCGGTTATGACCACCTCGCGTTTCTTGTCGGTGTTATTTTCTTCCTCTACCGGCTTAAGGACGTCGTTCTGTACGTGAGCCTATTTACGATCGGGCACAGTATTACGCTACTGGCCGGCGTGCTCGGAGGCATCCACGCCAATCCCTATGCGATCGACGCGATCATTGGCGTGTCGGTGGTGTACAAGGCTTTCGAGAACATGAACGGCTTCCGCCGGTTGTTTGGATTTCAACCCAATACGAAACTCGCCGTGCTGATTTTTGGGCTGTTCCATGGCTTCGGCTTGGCGACAAAGCTGCAAGACCTCGATCTCTCGCGCAACGGGTTGGTCGCAAACATTCTCAGCTTCAATGTTGGTGTCGAAGTGGGCCAAGTGCTGGCGCTCACTGCGGTGCTGATCGCGCTCAGCGCCTGGCGCACTCGCGCTGGCTACCTTCGGCACGCGCTCGCAACCAATACCCTGCTCATGGCGGTCGGTTTTCTTTTGGTCGGTTATCAGATTACTGGATATCTGATGTCGGTAAAGGCATAAATATGATTCAGCAACAAGACCTGACTTCCGTCGAAGCACCGTCGAAAGCGGCCATCCTGAAGGCCACGGCGATTGCAGCCGCCATCGCAGCGGTGCTTCTCTTTACCGCCATTCTTCCCGCCGAGTACGGCATCGATCCTCTGAAAACCGGCCGTCTGCTCAGGCTCACCGGCATTTCGCAGAGCGACTCCAATTCCGGAGGACGCGCTACCCCCGTCAATGCCGGCCTCTACACGCTGCAGCCGGTCTCCTATAAAGTGGATGCCGAAGACATCGGCCTGCAGCCGGGCGAGGGGTTCGAGATCAAATATCACATGCAAAAGGGCGCGACGATGGTCTTCGCCTGGAAGGCCGACGGCCCGGTTCAATTCGAGTTTCACGGCGAACCCGATCAGAAACCGAAGCCGGATTACTTCGAAAGCTATCTCCTCGAGAACAAGACCGGCCGCGATCATTTCTACGGATCCTTCACCGCTCCAACCACGGGTGTGCACGGTTGGTTCTGGCAAAACAAAACCAACAAGGACGTGCGCATGCACCTGTCGGCCTCTGGTTTTTTCGACTCCTCAAAAATGTACGAAGCCGGCGCGCCCCCGGAAGACCTGCCGATCGAGGACCCGAAATAAAGACGTCGCGGCGCAATGCTGAATGGCCCGCAAAGCGCCGCCATCCGTGATTAGTTGCTGCCTCCCGATGTGCTCGGTGTGCTGGTTTTGACTTCGTCCGGCGAGTTCTTCAGCAGTGTCGGATACACCCAGCCGGCGGGCAGCACGCGATCTGGATCCGGCCGCACGCTGAGATAGTCGACGTGATCCGTGATTTGGCTCCAGCCGTGCGCGACGCCCGTAGGAATGATAATAATGTCGCCCGCTGACACTTTGCGGCTGTACGCACCTCTGCCCGCGATGCCGCTTCCGCCCGGACCGTTCATCACGTTGGGAACCCCGGTGCCCGCCCTCTTTTGATCGATTGCGCCGCCTGTAGTAAGAATACCGCCACCGGAAACGATGATGTAGGTTTCCGCGGTGTAGTCGTGATACAGCACGTGAATCGGATCGCCCGGTTTGTCGTTGGTAGGTCCTCGATGGATGATGCCCACGCCCATGTTGTACTTGCCCATATTGACGACACGAATCTGCTTGTCGCCGCCGGGATGATCCTTCAACAGCAGATCGATATCGCTCTTCGGGATATCGAAAGCGTAGGCCGGCGGTGCGTTGTCCGGCCCGCCCGGCATTTGTACCACCGGGCCATTCTGCCCGAACGCGGTCGCGGCCAACATGAGTACGGCGGCAAAACCGCCCGTAACAATCCTGTTCATAACTTCTCCTTTTTTACCGGGATCTCGCTCGCACTCCCGATTGCCCACTCAGTATACGCCGAATGACCAGCGCGAGGGCAGGCACAGGCGGGCAGAAATTATCGGCGGCGAGGGTGAGCGCGTTTTCTCTCGCTGCTCGCTGCTTGAAGAATATCGTGCTCGAGCAGGAAATGCGACGAAAGGGTCTTCAGCCCGCCCTCATCGAACAGGATTGAGACCTTGTCGCCCTCATAACCCTTAACGACTCCGGGACCGAGTTGACGGTGCACGACGCGGCCGTGAACTGGAAATGGCAGCGCAGGCTGAACATCGCGCGGACGGGGCTGGCGGGCTGCCTCGGCCGGCGCCGCCGGCCGTTCGCGGGGGCGCTCGCAGTTGTCGCAGCCGCTGCACGGCGCGGAAACTTCTTCGTCGCCGAAATAGCGCAGCAGATACTCGCGCCGGCAATCCAGCAACTCCGCGTAGGCTTGCATTTTCTCCAGCCGCAGCCGCTCGTATTCGCGATGATGCTGGTCTTCTTCGGCGGCAGCGCGGGCGGCGCAGGCGACATCCGGCGCGTTTCGAATCCATGCGACTTCCCCGCCCGGCAGGCGCTGGACGGCGCCCGCATGTTCCAAACGATTGACGATTTTCTCGAGCTTGTGTTTAGAGAGGCCGGTGGCCTTGTGGAGGGCATGAACGGCGACCGCACCTTTCGCATTCTGAATCGCCTGGCCGGCTTGGCAGATCTGTTGTTCGAGGAGCTTCCCGCCGCCTTTCAAGAATTTCGGGAGGCGCAAATCCTCAGGCCGATAGAACAGAACGGCCTCGGCCGGCTCGCCATCGCGGCCACAGCGGCCGATCTCCTGATAATAGCTATCCAGCGAATCCGGCGTCTCGAAGTGATACACGAAGCGAACGTTGCTTTTATCGATGCCCATTCCGAAGGCGTTCGTCGCGACGATGACGCCGGTCTGGCCTGACATAAATGTCTGCTGGATGTGATGACGTTCCTTGGCGGCCATACCTCCGTGATAAAACGCGGCGTTGACACCGCGCTCTTCGAGCGCGCCCGCAAGCTCCTCGCCGTGCTTGCGCGTGCCCACATACACGATCCCGGGTTTGGCGGCATCCTGCACGCGCGCGAGCAGCGCCTCGCGTTTTTCCTGATCGGTCCGAAACGTAGCCACTCGCAGAAATATATTTGGCCGGTCCAAGCCGCGGACGATGACGAGCGGGCGGCGCATCCCGAGGCGCGCGACGATCTCGTCACGCACCAGCGGAGACGCGGTCGCGGTCAGGGCGAGAACGGTGGGATGCCCCAGCTCTTTGATCACGCCGCCCAGGCGCAAGTAGTCCGGCCGGAAATCATGGCCCCACTCGCTGATGCAGTGCGCCTCGTCCACCACAAAAAGCGATGGCGCATCCGCTTGTAGGCGAGCCATGGTTTCGGGTTTGTGGAGCTGCTCGGGCGCAAGAAATAAGTACTCCATCCGATCCTGCTCCAGTTTTTCAAAGGCGCTGCGCACGGCGTGCGCCGGTTGGTGCGAATTCACCACGGCCGCTTCGGCGAGCTGTTTTTCTTCAATCCCACTCAATTGGTCCTTTTGCAAAGCGATGAGCGGCGAGATGACGACCGTAGCACCGGGAATCAGCAATCCCGCGATTTGATAGATGGCGGACTTGCCCGACCCAGTGGGTTGGACCACCAGAGTATCGCGGTGATTCAGCAATGCGAGGATCGCTTCTTCCTGACTGTCGCGGAGAGTGTTAAAACCGAATTTTTCGCGAGCCAGTTTGCGGATTTTAGCGGAAGGCGAAGCGGAAGACATAGTGACCCTGCCAGGTCACTTGCAATTGGGAGACCAGGCGCATTATTTGGAGACTAGAGCTTGAACACTTTCCAACTCTTTCCCGGCTTCGGAAAGTTTTCCCTGCGAAACCAATTCGCGGTAACGGTCGAGATGGCGGCGGATCTCCGCGATTCGCGGGTCCGGAGCACCCGGAGCGGCAGGAGCGCGCGGCGTACCTGGAGGGGGCGGGGTTTGCGTAACCATGGGTTGCTCGGGCTGGCTGGGTGGAGGCGGCGCGCTCTCTCCGGCCAATTGCGCGAGGGCCTGCTCATAAGTATCGGCATAGACCAGATTGTTGCCCATCGCGAGCGCGACCTTTTTCAACTGCGGCATCTTGGCCTGCGAGGCCTGTATGTAAATCGGTTCGACATACAGGAACGTGTGCTCGATGGGCAGCGCGAGCATCTGACCGCGCAGCACCTGCGAACCTTGCTGGTTCCAGAGCGTCAGGTCTTTGGAAATATTTTGATCCTGATTGATGCGCGCCTCGATCTGCATGGGCCCGAGGATGATTTCCTGTTTCGACAACAAGAGCACGACTTTTTCGCCGTAGTGGTCGCCGTCGCAGCGCGCCATCATGAGACCGATCAGGTTATCGCGATTGCGCGGAGTGAATGGAATCATCAACAGGAACTCAGGCTGCGTTTCTCCCGGCAGCGTCGCAACCACGTAGGTAGGCGCCACCGGCCCGGGCTGCGCGCCTTGCTGGTTGGTGAACTTGGCAACATCCCACGCGTCGGACTTGTTGTAGAAGGTGAGTGGATCGCGCATGTGGAAGAGCCGGTAGATATCGGACTGAACCGAGAAAATTGTTTCGGGATAGCGGATGTGACGGCGCAGATCGGCCGGCATCGCGGAAGCGGGCTCGAACAATGCTGGGAACAAATTGCGGTAGGCCTGTAACAGCGGATCCCCGGGATCGAACACGTACAGATGGACGGTACCATCGTAGGCGTCGATGGTGGCCTTGACCGAGTTGCGGATATAGTTCACCGGTCCGATGCCTTCCAGGTCCACGGTGGCCGAGTAAGGATGGACGCGCGAGGTCATATAACCGTCGATCATCCAAACCAGACGGCCGTCCTCGGTAAGAACGATGTATGGGTCGGGGTCCCAGACCAGGAAATCGGCCAGTGCGTTCACGCGCTGGGTAACATTGCGCCGGATCATCATGCGGCTCTCGGGCGTGAGGTAGCCGGTGAGCAAGATATTCCAATCGCTGCGCGAGACCGCGGCGGCGAGCCGCAAGAAAAAGGACGAACTCGGAAACCCCCCCTTGCCGTCGTAGCGGGTCTCGACATTGTGTTCGCCGGCCGGATAATCGAACTCGGGCTGCGCGGTACGAACGAAGACGGGATCCTGGACGTTTTCGCCGTAGTAGAGCTGCGGCCGGGTGAGTTTCAAGCCGGGCGAGCTGACGACGGGCGGCGCGTCTTTGATGATCAGCTCAGGAAGGCCGTTCGGCGACACGCGATTGGCTTCGGCCATGACGACGCCGTAGCCGTGCGTATAAATGAAATGCGGATTGATCCAGGTGGAGCGCGCATCGCCAAGCTGGGTAAGATCCAGCTCGCGCGGCGAGATCATCATCTGACGGGTTTGACCTTGAATGGTGTACCGGTCCACATCGGTATCCGAATAGACGTACGGCCGGTAGGGCTGAAGCTGCGTAATGGCGTCGTGAAATGCGCGCCAGTCCCACAGGCGCACATTGTCGAGCAGGGGCCGATGCTGCGCGAAATCGATTTTTTCCTCCGGTTGAGCGGGGAACTCGATCTCACGCGTGCGCTGGTCGATGCCGAAGGCGGAGCGTGTGGCGGCGATGTGGCGCTCGATAAAGGGCCGCTCGATGGAGATCTCGTTGGGGCGCACGTAAGCAGAGGTAACGATGGGCGGGACGATGCTGCGTACCAAAAAGGCGGCGATTACGAGCAAGACAGCTTTCCACTGTCCGGCGAAGACCGCAGCGGCGGCAATGACACAGCTTCCAATCAACACCCACTGCAGCGGCAGCGCGACGTTCTGGTCGGTGTAGTCGATGCCGACCATGAAGCTGCCGTGCTGGTCAAGCAGCATGCTGTAGCGGCCAAGGAAGAAGCGGACAGCTAATGCGAGCAGGAATACGCCAGCCATGCCGCGCACGAATTGCGATTTGAGCGCGCCCGTCAACCGCAACTCGGCGAAGTTAATTTCCTGAATGCGGCTCCAGTCGCTTACCGTGGACTGAATCTGCCAGCCGCGCGCGGCCAACCAGTAGATGATGCCAGCGATGACGATGATACCGAGCACCAAGCCGAGCAGGTCGGAATAGAACGGAATTTCGAACAGGTAGAACGACAACGGATTGCCGAACGCGGGATCGTGCCAGGCAGCTGCGGCGCCTCCGAGGCCTTTGCCGCCGAAATAGCGGACGACGATCCAGGTGTCGATGGTTCCCAACGCGAGGATGAGCGCGATCACGAGAATCACCAGCGTCGACAGCTTTGCGTACAAGGGATGCTCGCCGAGCCTGGTACCGGCGTGCTTCAGCGCGCGCGCGTGCGCCACCCAAAAGATGAGGAATGAAATGACGGTGGCCAGGGCGGTGGGGATGATGCTATAGGCCAGCATGCTGAACCAGGTTTGAAGCTGGCCCATTTCGCGCCACCATTGATAGTCGATGGCCCAAGAGGAGACCAGGCGTATAGCCACGAACAGCACGATGGCCGCGATGGCGATGGCCAGACAACCTCCGCGGCGTGCCGGAGGCTCAAGCTGCCGATGGCGGAAGGATGGGTCCAATGTTTGTACCTAGCTTTCAGCGTTCCACACAACGCGGCCGTTGACAATCGCCGCTACCGGGCCGCCGCGAAATTCGTGGCCATGAAAAGGGGAGTTGCGGCTTTTAGAGGCGGACTTGTTGACGTCATAAGTCCATGTCCGCTCCAGGTTCAGGACGGTGACGTCGGCCGGCGCACCCGCGGCGAGACGGCCGCGATTCAGGCTCAAAATGCGCGCCGGACCGGTGGTGAAAAGCTCGACGAAGCGCGCGAGCGAGATCTTGCCTGCATGCACCAGGCGCTCGAGGCCAAGGCCAACGGCGGTTTCGAGTCCAATGATGCCGAAGGGGCACTTTTCGAATTCCTGCATCTTCTCGCTGCCGGCGTGGGGAGCGTGATCGGTCGCGATCGCGTCGACGGTTCCGGCGACGATGCCCTGCATGACGGTGCCGGTGTCGCAGGCCGAGCGGAGCGGGGGCTTCATTTTGTAGTTGCTGTCGTAGGGCGGCATGTCGGCGTCAGCGATCGTGAAGTGGTGCGGGGTCGCTTCGCAGGTGACCGGGAGGCCGCGGCCTTTCGCGAAGGCCACCATATCGACGGAATAGCGGGAGGAGATGTGCGCGACATGGAAGCGCGCGCCGGTAAGCTGCGCGAGCAATATATCGCGAGCGACCATGACGTCTTCAGAAGCGGCGGGAATGCCGCGGAGACCGAGGCGGACACTTTCGACACCTTCGTGCATGTCGCCGCCGGCGCTGAGATGCAGGTCCTCACAATGATCGATTACAGGGATGCCGAAAGAGCGGGCAGTTTCCATGGCGCGGCGCATGAGACGCGCATTCATCACGGGACGGCCATCGTCGGAGATGGCGACAATGCCGGCCTGCTTCATCGACCCGATGGCGGATAGCTCTTCGCCGGCGCTGCCCTTGGTTATTGCGCCGATGGGGAAGACGTTCACGATGGCGTGGCGCTCGGCGCGTCCGACGATATAGTTGGTGACGGTCGCGTTATCGTTGACCGGCGAGGTATTGGGCATGCAGCAGATGCTGGTGAACCCGCCCGCGGCGGCCGCATGCGAACCGGACTCGATGGTTTCGGCGTATTCGAAGCCGGGCTCGCGCAGGTGGACGTGCATATCGATAAAACCGGGGGCCACAACAAGCCCGGAGGCATCGAAGCGCTCCGCGCCGGTAACTTGCAGGTTCTGACCCACGGCTGCGATCTGATCGCCTTCGATCAGCACGTCGGCGACGGCGTCGTGCCCGCTTGCGGGATCGACAACCCGGCCGTTGCGGATGATTAGTTTGCGCATGGCTGGGTGCTTAACGTCCGTTCCAGGACGGCCATGCGGACGGCGATGCCGTTTTCCACCTGGTTGAGAATGACGGAGCGCTGCGAGTCCGCGACTTCGGACGAGATTTCGCGGCCGCGGTTGATGGGACCGGGATGCATGACCATCGCATCTGGTTTGGCTCTGTCGAGGTGCTCGAGGCGAAGGCCGTAGAAGTGAAAGTATTCGCCGGCGGGAAACGCGGGCTCGTGCTGGCGCTCGAGTTGGACGCGCAGCATCATAATGACGTCGGCATCGCGGATGGCTTCCTGAATATCGTGCGTCAGCGTAACGTTGGGCGTGATTTGGGCCAGTTCGATGGGAAGGAGCGAAGCAGGGCCGCACAGGACGATATGCGCGCCGAATTTGGACAGCAGATACATGTTGGAGCGCGCGACGCGGCTGTGGGCGATATCGCCGATGATGGCGACGCGCAGGTTTTCGAGCGTTCCGCGACGATCGAGGATGGTGCGGGCATCGAGCAAGGCCTGGGTGGGGTGCTCATGCGTGCCGTCGCCGGCGTTGATGATCGGGGTGGGCAAGTAGCGAGCCAGGAAATGCGGCGCGCCGGAAGCCGAGTGCCGCATAACGATGGCGTCGGGGCGCATGGCGCCGAGCGTGTTGAGGGTGTCCACGAGAGACTCGCCCTTGTCGACGCTGGAGCCGGAGGCGGTAATGGAGATGGTATCGGCGCCGAGGCGTTTGGCGGCGATTTCAAAACTGGTGCGGGTGCGCGTGGAGGCCTCGAAGAAGAGGTTGACCACCATGCGGCCGCGGAGGAGGTCGGATTTGCGGCCTTCGAGCTGCTGGCGCTGGAAATGCGTGGCGCGGTCGAGAATGGCCTGCATTTCGACGCGATCGAGCGCTTCGATTCCCAGCAATCCACCCGGCATGTGGGTTAAGTCTTTTCGACGAGCAGGACCTTTTCCGTCTGATCGATTTCGTGGAACTTAACTTCGATGATTTCGTTGGCGCTGGTCTGGACCATGCGGCCGACGTAACGGGCTTCGATGGGGAGTTCGCGCCAGCCGCGGTCGATCAGAACCAGCAACTGGACGCGGGCGGGACGGCCCTTATCGAAGAGGGCATCCAGAGCTGCGCGGATGGTGCGGCCGGTATAGAGCACGTCGTCCATCAGGATGATGTCTTTGCCGGTGACCGGAAAATTTATTTCCGTAGCGTTGTGAACGGGTTTTTCCGAGACCGTGGAAAGGTCGTCGCGGTAGAGGTTTATGTCAAGGAAGCCGACAGGGATGGCGAGGCTTTCGAGGGTCTTGATCTTCTCAGCCAGGCGCAGCGCCATGGGCACGCCGCGGCGGCGGATGCCGATGAAGGCGAGTTTGTGGAGATCTTCGGTTTTTTCCAGGATTTCGTGCGCCAGCCGGACCAGGGTGCGGTCAATCTCGGAGGCGCTCATCAACTGCGCTTTTTCGCGTGTGGGGACCATGCGGGCTAAACGCTTCAGCGTAGCACATCAATGCTTTAGGCGGTCGTGGATTCGCTTGGCGATTTTCTCGATTTCCTCAGTTTTCTTGAGGGTGGCGATGGAGAGGACGTTGCGATCGTTCTTTTCGAGTTGGAGCTTGAGATCGTCGGCGAGACGGGAGAGTTCGCGGGCGTCGTCGAGGTTTTTTTCGTACTCCGCCTTGAGGATCTCGTCGCGCTGGAGTTTGCCATTGGGCAGGCGGGGTTCCTCGGCAGGTGGCGCGAGGTCGCGGTCGCTCGGTTCGCGCTGACCAGGAGGATAAGGAATCTGGGCGAACATGGCGGCGCAGGCCAGAACAAGCGTGAGACGTAGCCACATGGGGTGTGCCTTGTCCTAATAGTACCGCTATGCTGTCAAAAATCTGCAAGCGAAGTGACGCGTGCGAGGCCGGTGCGGCCAGGCGCCGGCGGTTGCTGCGCGGAGTGGGATTTCGAGCAAACGGAGCCGGCGTGCATGCCAGAACGAGCGTCGTGGGAAGCGGATTGGTGTGCGCGTTGTGACGGCTGATCGCGCGGAGGCGGGGTTTTGAGGCGCGGATAAACGCCTGTTCCATGGAGAGTGTGAGTCGGCGTACGCTTGAGTGCCGAAATATCGGCACCGTTTTGACGCATCCTGCGGTTTTTCCCGGAGCGTTGGGAAAACTTTAATCCAAATTTACCGATTTAGCTGCCATACCTGGAGGCAGACGAACATCGAAAGCTGAAGATTAAGATACCATCGGCGCGTTTGGTGGCGCGGACGGCGCCCGTAAGTAATTGGTGGCAGGCCAGAATGCCTTTTGGATTGGGGGTTACTGGCGAGAGGATGTCCGATTTCCTGCCGTGTTGATAGGCTCTATAGTTGGGTCAAAGTCGCCGTTCCACAATCCTGAGCCTCGAGTTTCGGAAGCCGTAGGCTTGCTGGCCGCTTTCGACTCTGCGGTGCCACGTTTAACGTCAGTTCCCGAAGATGCCGCTACTCTCGATCTCGGATGCGCAGCTCCGGTCGGCTGCGCTGGGCCAACTGGCGCGCCACCGGCTATCTTTCGGGTTGAAATATATCACGTCGTCCGTTCGCGACCGCGGAATGTGGTGATCGAGAATGTCCTCGACGAGTTGGCCGTGGGGGTCGATTAGGGAGACGCCGGCGCCGGCCGAGATGTCCCACGCGATCACGTTCCGGAGGAGCGTGCTTTTGCCGGTGCCGGTCGCGCCGAATATCGCGACGTGCTTGCGGCGGGCGTCGGGCGAGATAGTTAAGATCCGGTCTTCTTCTCGAACCAGTTTTCATCCTTCGTGCCGATCGGGAGGTGTTCGAGCATGGCGGGTGTCTCTGAATTCTAACCGGAGACGCAGAGAGAACGAATACACAGCATAAAAAATGAGTGGCAATTACCACTCTGAGAGGTGGTCAAATCCGGTCCAAACGGGTTTGGAAATGATCCTCCTCGAAAACCGCCCCTTCCAAAAGGGCGGGCAGCCCCCTTCGTTCCGGAGGGGGCTGTTTAAAAATTTAACTCGCTAGGCGTTTTTGAGGAGCTCGAAGTATCCCTCGCGGGTCATGCTTGGATGTACGGAGAAGATTCTTGATGATGAAGATGGGAACGGCGCGGTAGGTAGGAATAACAAGCGGGCGCTTGACCCCCGCTTTAATGTAAATCTGGTGGTCTCCTTCTTGGCGATCGAAGCGAAAAACGCGGATAAGTTGTTGATAGGGGACGGGCCGGAGAGCGGCCATCGATTACTTGATACTCATGGTGAGGCGATCGACTGAGACGAATTCTGGGGCCCGCCACGTTTCGCCCTGGCGTTCGTAGCCGGCTTCCTGGAGGATCTCGTCGAGGGTTCCGAGGTTGGCACTCGATGCGAGAAAGCCGCGCACCGCATCGCGGATATTTCGTCGAGCTTCATCGTCCGTAACGCCGCAGCTCGACACGTCGAGGGCTGGCACGTAGGCCACGTACGTGTCGCCTTCCTTGAAGATATGAACGTCGAAGGAAAAGTCTTCCATATGGTGAATTTCCTGGTGGGTAGGTTCCATGTGTTTATTACTGATTTTGCACGAGTTCGCTTTCAGTGTAGGCGTAGTGGGGCGATCCGTCAATAAACGATGTCCGCGGGGGTAGTGGGTCCATTTGAACCGGCTATCTATTGTCCTGTGGCGTTGCCTTTGCCGGTAGGCGGCGTTGGTTCACCGGCCCCTCGTTTTTGTTGGCCCGGCTTCGCGTGGAGATATTCATGAACTGGTCGAAATTTAAGCGGCGCCGGTCGTTGCACCTTGGGCAGTTGACTTCCTGCCAATAAGGGCCGGTCGCATATTCGTTCTCTCGAAACTGCACACGATCCTTCCCGCACAACATGGAGCCATCGTCAGTTCGGACGTGAATAATTCGCTCTGTCAGAGTCTCCATTAAACAATTTCTGCCTCTGATGTTATTTTATACACCACACGCTCGACTTCATCGAGGGCCCCGGCATCGTTGCGGCGATCGTAGAGGCCGGTAGTACGCGCCGATTCATGCCCGGCCATCTGCTGCGCGACTTCGAGCTTGCCGCCATTCTGCAGATACGTCGTGATGCCGGTCGCGCGGAAACTATGATTTGAAATTTTTGTTTTGATGCCGGCGGCGGTCGCGCGCCGTTGGATCATTGGCGTAGGCGTTCTGTTGGGGCAGGGGAGTGCGGGAAATAATTTTCCCGTGCGGTAGCGTGGGAAAGAGCGGTGCGTCGGGCTCGAGGTGGGCAACGGCGAGCCACTCGTCGAGGAATTGCTCGAGCGGGTGGCGGCAGGGGAGCTTGTTCACTTTGCCGCCCTTCTCGTGCAGCCGCACCCATCCGCGCCGCTTCTGAATGTAGTAGTCCTCGGCTTTCATCTGAACGGCGGCGCCCACGCGGGCGAAGGTATAACCCATGAGGGCGATGAGGGCGCGATCGCGGAGGCCGATGACCGTATCGGTTTTGATGGATGCGAGGAGCGTTCCCATCTCCTCGGGCCGACAGCACGGGCGTTTTGCCCTTCTTCACGCTGTGCTTCGGGCCGCGAACGGCGTGCGCGGGGTTTGTCGAGATCACCTGGCCGGTAACGAGCCCATCGAAGAGCATCCGGATCGCGGCCAGGTGTTGCTTCACGGATGGTTTCCTGTAGGCACGCCGGAAGGCGGCCTGCCGAATTTTTGCGATGAGGAGGGTAGCAAAGATTTTCGTGGGCTCAGAAATGCCTCCTAGATCAACTAGCAAGATTCTGCGAGTGTCCATCGCGTGCGCAATGTTGAGTTTGGTTGCGGGCAGTCAAAGAGCTGCCGGAGCGACGGGTTTCTAAGGAAAGGCGTCATTCGGGTAAGTGTCGGGGCGCACTCTTTGGGGTTCGGAAAGTGGCCGGTATTCCAACGGCGCGTCAGCTCTCGGTCGGTAACCTAGGACATAATAAACGCGCGGCGGCCCTCATCAGAAAGAAAACGATGCACGTCGAGGGAGGTGGCGCGGTGCGCAGCGGGGATTTTTGGATTCTCGGATTGCCGCACGATCTATATTCGGTAAACAGCGCGGCTGGAAAATATCTCTGTGGAATGCCAACCATCGCGGTTTGTGCCATCGCCACGCGCAAGGCGCAGGATTTACTATCTTCCGCCCTTTGACCTACGCAGGCTGATGCGCTTTGAGAAAGGAATGAATTTGGCGCACCGCCAGGGGAATCCGCTCTTTGGGCTGCTTCCATGGGAAGATACTCACTTCGGCTTTCGGCGCGAGCATCGCGCACTCCATAGCCGGGGCTAATGGGTGCGGCGGGACGTCGTCCGGCAGGATGAGTACCGGGTTTTGGCAACTACGCACGAAATCGCGCGTCACGGTGAAGACGAAGTCCGGGTTGGTTTCAAACATCCGAATCGTAAACTGTTCGGCGGTCTGCAGCGGGATCTCGGGGCGTTTCGCGTTAATCTGCGCGGGCCAGCCTTTCCAAAATGCGCCTGGATACTTCGGGTCGCGCATCTCCGGACGCCAGCCGACCGGTTGCGCCACCACCGCCGCCGCGATACGATCCGGTGCGCGTTTCAAAAGGCTCCAGATGAACGGGCCACCGATGCAGAAACCCATCACCATGAACTTGTCGATCCCGAGGTGATCCATTAACCCGAGCTGGTCGTCGGCATAGGATTCCCACGGCCGATCGACCTCGACCGGGCCGGTGGATTGGCCGCTGGGGGCGTTGCGCAGGTCCGCCGTTATGCAGCGATACTCTCCCTTGAACTCCTCGATGGCAGGAAAGGGGTTACCGCCCTTCAACCCAGCAATGGTCGAATTCAATCCCCCGCCGGGGAGCATCATCAGCGGGAAGCCGGAGCCGGTTTCCTCATAATAGATGCGAACGGAGCCCTTTTCGTAGAACTTGCCTGCATCTGCTTTGTCGGCCTGCTGAGCAAATACGCGTGGGACGGCGGCCGTGGCTGCTGCCGCAGCGCCAGCTGCCAATAAGGTGCGTCTGGTTGAACCCATGATCGGCATCCTCCTTAACCTTCTGTTAATGTTTCTCCAACCCCGAGCGCCAGTATGATCCGTAGTTCGAAGGGATTCAAGCACCGGTTCCCTTCGCCGGGGGGACTCTAGCGGCTCAGGACCAATCTAGCTCAAATGTGTTCGATCGGGAAGCGGACCGGCCCAGCCGTAAAATGGATCTGAAGCAGGCAAAAAAGTCGAAGCCGAAATCAGACAGGCTGCCTTGTGCCTCATCCAGCATGGCAATGGGTTCCTAGTCGCGGAAATTCAAGATCCGCAAACCAATCTTGTCCTCCACCGGCCGCCCGGAGGTGGTGTTGAAGAAGGTGAAACACCCGAGCAGGCTGTCCGCCGCGAACTGCGCGAAGAACTTGACATCACACTGACGAGCGTTCTGGCGCTCGGAAAGGTCGATCACGTGTGGTCGTGGAACGGTCGCGAGGTTCCGGAGCGCGCTTGGCTGTTTCTGGCAAGCTCATCCGACGATGCACGTCTGAGTCGTGGAGAATGCCCAGAGCTAGTCGAAGCCGACGGTCAGCGTATTAAGACAGTCTGGCGCCCGATCGAAGAGAACATCTCATCCCTCCCACCTCTTTGCCCCTCCCGGATTGCCGAATTCCTGAGATGACTGCTGCTGTGGATGTTTTCCCGCAATCTGCTAGGGCCGTCCGTGCCGCCGAAATCGCTTGCGCGTTCTCGATCGTTCCGCCGTTTTGTCGAGATATGCTGTGATGCCCGACCGTGCCGTCCGAGCCGCATCTGTCATACCGACGATTTGGGCACTGCAAAAGACCGAGGCTAACGCGCGGCGCGGCTGGCCTTAGTCTTGCGGCGGGCGAACGCGAGCCCAGACCAGGTTTGGTCGATCGCGCAGATTTTGAAATCTACCCATCCGGCCGCCAGTCCGAACTCTCGGACAGCAGGTTGCGTGACGTCGGTCTTGACTCCCGAAGTCTGCTTTGGCCATGCGATCCAGAGCTTACCGCCTTCGTTTAGCGAGCGCTCGGCCTGCGGGAAGCGATCATATATATTTAGCATCCGGTGAACACCGGACGTCGACCGCTTCGTGAATGTGTTGTCACAGATTGCAGGCCGACACGTGACTTTTGGAGAATTGATAACGAAGGAATTGCACAGTCTTTCGGGCTAGGACCGAGAGAACGACGCGGCAAACGTCGTGGCCCTAGCTCCGCGACTTCTTCCGTTTCGCGCCGCTGCGTAGAAGGATCGGTTTGTGAAGGTCCAGGTCGGACTTCTTTACCGAGAGGATCTTTCGCTGCTCACGGGTGAATCGTTGGAGTTCCGACGGCTTGCTACTGGCGGGTTCCGAATTCACTCGCGTGGGATCTACGCCTGGCCCCATCCTAGCCAATGCGGAAAGGTGCAATGTCACACTCGAATCTGAAAATCGACCACCTGTCGGACTTCTTTGATGAGAACGTCGAGGAAATACAAAATCTCACTGGTGTGAGTGCCAGATGGCCCCTGGGCGTGGCTAACGGATATTGCGAAGGACGCTTGGCAGTCATACTGCACATCTGGTTGCGGCGGGGTGAGAGTGAAATAGAAGAATTCTACGCCATTTACTATCGGAGTCTTAAGGTAGTGGAAGGTGGGTTTGCCAATCATGGGTGTGATGAATCCGAAGTTCCCTCCCATGACGTGCTGCATGGTCAAAGAGAGCAGCCTGTGTTTATCAAAGTCATTGAATTCCCGGATGAGCGACAAGAGGGGAGGCAATTGGTGGTGCCTTCTGTTGTACGGTTGCGTTCTCTCAATTCGTGCTTGAGAGTCACTGCTCAGCTTCGTGAGCCTTCGATCCCTTTGCGCGGTAAATCGCTCCGGCTTATCCGTGATTGGGAATTGCAACAGACCGGCGTTGGGCGGAGGATTGGAACCACTGTCCCGGACAGCAACGCCGTAGACAACGTGATCGAGAGCGCATCGAAGGTTATGAACACAATCACCTGCGATCAAAGCCCAACGCTCAAGCGGGGGCGGTTTAATGATGTCAACGCTAATGCTGTAGCGGCTACCATCGGGGTTACATTTTTTGGTAAAGACATACGGGTTTCCATTAACCCAAGAGTCAAGTTCGGCCTCGAGTCCATTGAGATGTTCCTCGGCACGACCTATCTTGAAGAAGCAGCTAGCGAATTCCGAACCGATCACGCCGTTTACGGTATCAAGGACCCTGTAGGTGCGGCAAGTTATTTATTACCGAATCCCTCTTGGATGGCAGGTTACCGGCGATTTGGGCACTGCAAAAGAGCGAGGCTAACGTGCGGCGCGGCTGGCCTTGGCCTTACGGCGGGCAAACGCGAGTCCAGACCAGGTTTGGTCGATCGCGCAGATTTTGAAATCGACCCATCCGGCCGCCAGTCCGAAGGCTCGGACGGCAGGTTCCGTGATGTCAGTCTTGACTCCGGAGGTCTTCTTCGGCCATGCGATCCACAGCTTGCCGCCTTCGTTCAGTGAGCGCTCGGCGTGCGGGAAGTGATCATACATATCGGCCATGCGGGAGGCGAAGAGGACAACCAGGTCGGTCTTGGCGCGCAGGTCCTCTTTAATAACGACATCTTTAACAAGGACATCGTCGGGCAGCGGACCGAGCGTGCGCTCGAAGGAATCCGGTGCGTTAACCAGAGCGACGACGAGGCCCGGTTTGATACCGAGCTTTTTCGGAAGCGGTGTGCCCGAATAGCCAGCCATTACGTTGGGCGCGAGTGGATTGACCGGCCGATTTTTGAGCGCAGCCTTGAGGGCGGTACTAATTTTCGGCCATTCGGTGAACACGGCGTCGGGTAAAACGGCCTTGGCACGGCCGATCTTGTCCGGCTGGCCATCCACGAAAACGATCGGGATATGACGCGTGGCCTTTCGGCTGCGGATGGCGAGCGCAAGATCGCGACCGGCTGAGGGGCGGCGGCTAAGGTCAATCAAGATGACGTCGATTGGGTTCTGCAGCACGCGCTTGAGGTCGGCAAGACCGTTAGGAACCGAGGTGAGGATGAGCGCCGAGAATCCGGCCTGGCGGAGTGTTTGTACGCGGTGCTCGGCTTCGCCTTCGTTCCAATGTATGAGGAGGATCCGGCTCAAGAGGGTAGGCTAGCAAACGGAGCCGCGGCGCGGAAGGCCGCAAAAACGCCGGGTTGGCGAGAACCCCGGAATCACGTCGATTTGGGCCGGTCCCGGTTAAGTCAAGATATACTCGCTTCATGGCACGCGTTGATAAGCATCCTCCGGGAGACTTTTGCTGGCTGGAATTGATGACCAGCGATCAGAATGCTGCGAAGACGTTCTATGGTGGCCTGTTTGGCTGGGCTCCGCAGGACATGCCGATGGGACCGGACCAGACTTATACGATTTTTCGCCTGGATGGCCGGGATGCGGCGGCGGCGTTTGGGATGGGGGCCGAGGAGCGTGAGCGGAGGATTCCTACGCACTGGCATTTATATGTTGCGGCGGAAGATGCGGATGGAGCAGCCGCGAAGGCCGTGGAGCTGGGTGGAAAAGTTTTGGAAGGACCGTTCGATATTCCCGACGCCGGCCGGATGGCGGTGATTCAAGACCCGACCGGCGCGGTGATTTCGGTGTTTCAGCCCAAGCGGCATAGCGGGCTGGCGATCACGGGCGAGGCGAACACGTTTTGCTGGGCGGATCTCATGACGCCGGATGCGGCGCGCGCCAAACAGTTCTATTCCGGATTGTTCGGATGGGACCTGATGCCGGGCGAGAAAGATCCATCCGGGTATTTGCACATCAAGAACGGCGAGCAATTCATTGGGGGCATCCCGCCGGTGCGGGAGCAGACGCGCAATGCTCCGCCGCATTGGCTCGTTTACTTTTGGGTGGAAGATGTAGATGCCAGCACCAAAAAAGCGCAAGAGTTGGGCGCGCGGGTGTATGCGCCGCCGATGACGATCGAGGGTGTGGGGAGGATGGCGGTGGTGGCGGACCCGCAGGGGGCGGTATTCGCGCTGTTTAAGTCGGGCAGGCGGGAGTAGGACGGCACGGGGATTTCGGGGCGCTTGGCGCTGCGCCCTGCGCTTCGGTGGCGAGAGTTTTGTAACTACGGCCAAAGCGTTCACACGAGTGTGAACGCGGCACGCATGAGTGCGTGCGCCACGATAGCCGCATCAATCCACGAAATGCGGAGACAAGGCATAATAGCCACATATGCAGGGAGTGAATATCGGCATGATTGGAGTGGGGAATGTGGGCACGGGCGCGCTCAACATTCTCACCGAGAACGCCGATCAGATTGCGCTGAAGCTGGGGTTTCCGCTGCACGTGAAAGCGGTGTGCAGCCGGTCGATCGCGAACAAGGAACTGCCGGCGGCGGCCGGTTCGGTTCTTCGAACCGCCAACTGGCGCGAAGTAGTTGAGCATCCCGAAGTGGACATCGTGGCCGAGCTGGTGGGCGGCACCGGCGTCGCGCGCGAGGTCATCGATGCCGCGATCCGGCACAAGAAATCCGTGGTCACGGCCAATAAGGAGCTGATGGCGCTGTGCGGCGCGGAAATCTGGGATCGCGCAATCGCCGCCGGGATCAATCTGGCCATGGAGGCCAGCGTGGCGGGAGGCATCCCGATCCACAGCGTGCTGCGGGAAGGAATCTCCGGCGATCGCGTTGCGACGTTGTACGGGATTCTGAACGGGACCAGCAATTTCATCCTGACGGAGATCGAGAAAAACGGCGCGTCATTTGAGGAAGTGCTGCGGGAAGCGCAGGTGTTGGGCTATGCGGAAGCCGATCCGAGCGCGGACGTGGACGGTTATGACGCGCGATCGAAGCTGGCGATTCTGGCGGCGCTGGCGTTTGGCGAGAAGATCACGCCATCGGACATTTACACGGAGGGCATCCGGCGGATCCAGCCGGTGGATTTCGATTACGCGCACCAGCTGGGCCACACGATCCGGCTGGTATGCTCGGCGCGGCAGACGCATGCGGGGCTGATCCTGTCGGTGCGGCCGGCATTGATTCCGCAATCGACGATTCTGGCCAGCGTGCAAGGCGCGTATAACGCGGTGTGGGTGCTGGGCAAGTACGGCGCGGACACGTTTTATTATGGGCGTGGGGCGGGTTCGCTGCCGACCGGGGTGGCGGTGGTCAGCGATCTGATGCGGGTAGCGCGCGAGATCCGGGCCGGGAGTCCGGAGCGGGTCTCCCCGTTCGCGCATGAGCGCTTGGGCGAGTACAAACCGATCCCGGTGACGCTGCAGCATTCGGCGTATTATCTGCGATTCCGCGTGGAAGACCGGCCGGGGATTATTGCGGCGCTCTCGCGGGTGCTGGCCGATAAGCAGATCAGCCTGGAAGCAGTGCTGCAACTGCCTTCGGACAACTGGCGCGACCGGCCGTTTGTGATCACGGTGGAGCCGGCGTCCGAGCAATCGATACGCGAAGCGGTGGCGGAGATGTCGGCCAACAGTTTCCTGGTTGAGCCTCCGCTCGCCATGCCGATGGAGAAATCGTTATGAAGAAGCTTGCGTGTTTGTTACTGGCGTGCGCCACGGCGTTTCCGCAGGTGGCCGAGAAAGCGAACGAAGGTTACAAGACCAAGGAAGGGCGCGCCAATGTCGCCAAAGGTTTGGCGGCTCCGGATCGCGAAGCGCGGCAGCATCCGCGAGAAATCGTGGAGGCGATGGGGCTGAAGGTAGGCGATTCGGTGGCGGATGTGGGGACCGGCGTCGGGTTCATGCTGCCGTACCTGAGCCATGTCGTAGGCGATACGGGGCAGGTGTATGCGGAGGATATCCAAACGGATTTCTTGAACCAGGCGCGGACCCGGGCGCAGCTTCAAAATCTGCACAACGTGACGTTTGTACTCGGGACGGATCGAGATCCGAGGCTGCCGGCGGCGACTTTGGCCGGCGTTTTAATTTTGGACGTCTACCATCATTTCGATTATCCGGAAGCGATGCTGGATCACATTCGGGACGGTTTGCTGAGCGATGGGAAGCTGGTGATCGTGGAGTTTTATAAGCGACCGGGCGCGATGGGCGGAGCGGACCGGAACCGGGCGTTGGAGCACATCCGGCTGGATCAGGACGATCTCATTCAAGAGGTGGAATCGAACGGATTCCGGCTGGTTTCCAAGAGCGATTTGATTCCGAAGAGCCAGTACATCGCGATCTTTCAGAAAAAATAAATTGGCGCGGCAGAGTGAAAACTGCCGCGCCGGATGTTCGAACGGACAAGAGGCCTGGAGCTGGGTTAGTGTCCGGCGTTGATCATGTTCGCGATTGCGGTGCTGAAATCCGCGACGAACGTGGCTCCCCCGTTGAGCAGGTTGTCGAGGGTCTGATAATCCTCGACGGTGTCGGGATAAATCCCCTGGCCGTCATAGTAGATGCTGTAGGGGCCCGGAGGGAAGCCTGGGGTCGCGACGGGCTGGGCGCGAGTAATCAGGCCAAGGGTGACTCGGGCCTGGCCTTCGGAATAATTCGTGCCATTGTAGCTAACGACGTTGCCGCCGCCGCCGTCGGTGCGCGTTCCAAACAAGATGGCGCGTTTGGAATCCTGCATCTGCATGGCGAAAATTTCCGCGGCGGATAAGGTGAAATTGTCTGTCAGGACGAGGATGGGCTTGGTATAAGCGATGACGTTGCCGTTCTGGTCGGCCAGCGGGGTCACGTCGAAAGACGCACCGCAAATCGGAAGTGTGCCTGTATCGCCGCGATTTTGCGAGAGCGCTTGCTGAACCGATGAAAGGTAGCTGGTGTAGAGATCGATGACCCATTGGGGAGAGCCGGAAGCTTTAGCGGAGTAGAGAGCGCTAGAAAAGTCGGCGACCCAGTTCTGCGTAGCGCGGATGACCTGGCCGAGGCCGCGGAAGGTGTAGGGAATGAGGGCTGCTTCGAGCCGCTGCGGGTAACATCCGTTTCCGCCGCCGTTGCCCATAACGTCGATGACCAGGCCATCGGTGGTTTGTTGCATGAACAGGACCTCATTGTAGAACTGAGTGAGCGCCGTGGTTGTGTTGGTAGGCGCCATCGTGTAGATGCGGATATAGCCGACGGTATGGTTGCCGACCGGGAAAGTGCCGGACACGAACTGGTCGGTGGATTTCGAACCGAGCCGCAGCTTGAAGCCCGGAGGCGGGTTGAAAACCGGAGCGGGATTATCAAACGGAAAGATGCCGGCCGAAACCGGCACGAGAGGTGCGGCAGCCTGGCCGTATTGCAGCTTCAGGAGCGTCTGCATATAGTCGGGGACAGGATCGGGCGGGATGAAGGCAGGCTCGCCTTGCCATAGGCCCCAGGAATTGAGGCGGCTTTGCGGCGCGTGATGGCGTCCGGCGACGCCGAGTTTGGCGGGACCACTTTGGCGGATTCCGGCGGAAGCGGCGCCGGCGTGCGGCGAGGGAACCGGTCCGACTTGGACAATGGGGGTGCCGGTCTTATCCCAGGGGATGGTGTAGGTCTCGACGTTACCGTTCTGCCGTTTCACAACGACGGTGGCGTTGTCGCCGACCTGGGCTGCCATCGGATACCAGGACTGCACGCGGTCCATAATGGTGCCGGCGGCAAGGCGCTGCTGGCTGGTCTTGTTTCCCCCGCCGTTTACCGCGTAAGGGATGAAGGACTGCACGAGGTCCGCGGCGGCGGTTCCATCGACGGAAACAACCTCGTCGCCGACTTGAAATGGATACTTGTTGCGCGGCAGGTAGGTGCGATCGATGTCGCCGATCAGGACCTTGCCATCGTAGAGGTCGGTATCCATGTGCAGCCAGGCTTCGAAATCCGTCAGCGTGGTGAATTCGTCGTGACTGTCCTGAAGGCTGGCGACGTAGCGGGTCAAGATATCGTAGAAGGAAATATCATCTTTGGATTTATTAATTTGATCGAGCCAGGGCTGAACGTTGTAGAGATCGAAACCAAAAAGATCACGCCGCAATTCATACGGTCCGTAATTTTTGGCATATAGTCCCACGAGCTGCATGAAATCGGCGGTTTTTTGCGCGGGGGTTAACTGTGCAAAACAGCCGGGCACAAAGGCAAGTAAGGACAAAATAAGGCGCGATAATCGCATGGAATCTCCTTGTTTCCAACGGATGGTTTATTAGTATAGCAAGGGGATGGCGGGCGTGGGACGCTGAAGTTGTCGTATGTTATGATCCTGTTGAGATCCTGCCAGGGCCGGAGAGGTGGCTGAGTGGTCGAAAGCAGCGGTTTGCTAAACCGTCGTAGGGCCTTAAAGCTCTACCGAGGGTTCGAATCCCTCCCTCTCCGCCAGTTTTGGCTGGGCTCTCATTCCTAAAAACAACGAGTTCGCCGCCCGATCGATGTTTGGATAAGACGCCGTCTAGCGCTTAATGCGCGAGTGGCGGCTTTATCGCGAATTGCTCACTCGTTACTCACAATCCGAGCGTTGCGGGACCGCCAGAATTCGGGCGTTTTTTTGTCCTTGTGTTCTAGCCGCCGATGGCGTACATGGGGCGCGGCGGGGCTACAAATTTCGTGCTGTTGATTTCATGGCCGATCCACTTTTTTTGGACGGTGGCGCGGATGGTAGCGGCAATTTCTTCGTCGGGCGCGCCGCTGCGCAGCAGCTCCTTAACGTCGGTCTCCTCGATGGCAAAGAGGCAATAGCGCAGCTTGCCGTCGCTGGTCAGGCGGATGCGGTTGCAGTTGAGGCAGAACGGCCGGGTGACGGAAGCGACGAATCCGACGCTGCCGATGCCGTCGGCGAAACGGTACTCGGTGGCGGGGGCGCGCGGGTCGCGATCGGGAATTTCAATCAGCGGCGCGATTTCGCGCGACAAGATTTCGATGATCTCGCTGGCCGAGAGAACCTCTTTGCGGGACCACAGTCCTTGCGCATCCAGCGGCATGAATTCGATAAAACGCACTTCATAGCCGCGCTCGCGGCCGAAACGAACCAGCGGGACGATATCGGGCTCGATCAGGTTTTTGACCGCGACGGCATTAATTTTGATCTTGGCGAACCCGGCGCGTTGAGCTTCTTCGAGACCCTCCAGCACGCGAGGCAAATCGTCGCGGCGGGTAATGCGCAGGAAGCGATCGCGGTCCAGCGTGTCCAGGTGAACGTTCAAGCGGCGCAGGCCTGCTTCGTAGAGGGGACGAGCTTGGCGGGGGAGCAGAACGCCGTTGGTGGTGAGCGCCAGGTCCTTGATCCCAGGCAGCGCCGCCAGCTTGCTAACGAGCACCGCGAGATCCTTGCGAACCAGGGGCTCGCCGCCGGTAATGCGCAGCTTGGTTACGCCGAGGGAGACGGCCACGCGGACGAAGCGCTCGATCTCTTCGAACGACAGAATCTCTTCGCGCGCCACGTATTCGACGCCCTCCTCGGGCATGCAGTAGAAGCAGCGGATATTACAGCGGTCGGTGACACTAATCCGCAGGTTGTCGTGAATGCGCGAAAAAGTGTCGACCAGCGGGGCTTCCAAGGGCACCTATCTTAGCGCGAGCATACGCTGAATGGGAAGCGCAGCGCGCTCGATGATTTCGGGCGCCAGTTCGACGCGCGGCTCCAGATTTAGCAAGCAATCCCGCAGCTTTTCGAGCGTGTTGCGTCTCATGTACGGGCACTCGCTGCAGTTGCAGTTTTCGTTGGGGATGAAGTGGAAACGCTTCCGGGGCGAGAGCTTCCGCAGCGATCGCAGGATGCCGCTTTCAGTCATAACGATGAACTCATCGGCTTGCTCGGAGGCGCACCAGCGGATGATGGCGGAAGTGGAACCGATGAAATCGGCCATGGCGAGAACATCGGGCGGACATTCCGGATGGGCGGCGACGAGGGCGTCCGGATGCTCGGCGCGAGCCTTCACCAGGCGGCGCGCGACAAACGTGGCATGCACGATGCACGAGCCCTGCCAAATTTTCATGTTCTCGCGGCCGGTCTGGCGTTTGACGTAGTTGCCGAGATTGATATCGGGCAGAAACAGAACGGTCCGGCTGGGCGGGATGGAGTTTACGACTTGGACCGCGTTGCGCGACGTGCAGAGAATATCGCTTTCAGCTTTCACTTCGACGGAAGTATTGATGTAGCTGACGATGACGTGATCGGGGTAGCGCCGCCGGTAGGCTCGGACCTGCTCGGCGGTGCAGCTTTCCACCAGACTGCAGCTCGCCTCGCGGTCCGGAACGACAACGATGCGTTCGGGATTCAACACCTTGGCGGTTTCGGCCATAAACCAGACGCCGCAGAATGCGATGACGTCGCCGGAGAACTGCTGGGCCTGGCGAGCAAGTTCGAGGCTGTCGCCCACCGCATCGGCCAGGTCCTGAATTTCGGCGTCCTGGTAATGATGCGCCAGAATCATCGCGCGGCGGTCGCGCTTGAGTTCCTGGAGTTCATCGATAACCGAGGATAAGGCAGTCACGGGAAGATGACCTGTTTGTTTTTATTGTATCAGGCGGCCTAATTGTAGCTCCGAAAATGGGATGAAACGCCGACATGCTGTCCCGCGACTGAGACATGTTGGCACTGGAACTTCGGCCGGGATATTCCTAGCCGGAGGCTCGAAGTAAATCATTTGACAAGACTTATGTTGGCGCTGCAGTTGGCCGCTGGCTTGCCAATAAGGACGCCATGCGAAAGTTCACTCGACGGAGTACGGCGCTGTGGCTGGCTTTGTGCCTCACTGGCAGCGCGGTACTGGCCGACAATTCCAAGATTTCTCCGGATCTGCAGCCGCTGCTGGCAAATCCGGCCAACAACATCCACGTGATCGTGCAATACAACACGACGACCTCTTCGGGCGGCCTACTCGGCGGGTTGATAGGTAGCGTGGTAAATTTGCTGGGCGGCGTGTTGAACACGGTCTTTTCGCTGATTCCGGCGGTTTCAGCGACGCTGAACCCGACGCAAGTCATAGGCGTTTCGGACCAGGCGAACGTGGCCTACATTTCCCTGGATCGGTCGCTGAACGCCTCTCTGGATTACTCGGCCGGAGCCGTGGATGCGCCGCAAGCGTGGGCAGCGGGGCTGGACGGAACGGGAATTGGAATCGCGATTGTCGATAGCGGCGTCTTCGCCCATCCGGATCTGAACGCGGTCAATTCGAGTCAGAGCCGTATCGTGTACCGGCAGAGCTTTATTGGCGGGGTACACGCGGACGATTTCGGACATGGCACGCACGTAGCTGGGATCGCCGCGGGAAACGGAGCTTCGTCTTCCAAGCCCGGCTCGTTCCGGACGTTTAAAGGACTTGCGCCCAACGCACACCTGCTCGATTTGCGGGTGCTCGATGCCAACGGGGCGAGCAACGACAGCGTGGTTATTGCCGCGATCCAGAGAGCGGTACAACTGAAGCAGACTTACAACGTCCGCGTAATCAATCTGTCGCTGGGCCGTCCGGTGTATGAGGGTTGCTCGCGCGATCCGCTGTGCCAGGCGGTAGAGGCGGCTTGGAGCAGCGGGATTGTGGTGGTGACGGCGGCCGGGAATTTAGGCCGGAACGGCTACGGAACCGTGGAATCGCCGGGCAACAGCCCGCACGCGATCACGGTAGGGGCGATGAAGACCGAGGCGACGGTCACGCGCAGCGACGATCTAATCGCCAGCTACAGCTCGAAGGGGCCGACGCAGTTCGATCTGACGGCGAAACCGGACGTGGTGGCTCCCGGCAACCTGGTGGACTCGCTGCTGGCTCCCGGATCGACGCTCGCGACTGAATATCCGGGGAATATCGTCCAGCCGTCGGAGTATACGACTTCCACCTCATCGCAGGCTCCGGCGTATTTCCGTCTGAGCGGAACCAGCATGGCCACTCCGGTTGTGTCCGGAACCGTGGCGTTGATGCTCCAGAAGGATCCGACGCTGGCGCCGGATAATGTGAAAGCGCGGCTCATGAAGACCGCGACCAAGAATTTTCCCGTGATGAGCGTGGCCGTCGATCCGACGACGGGACGAAAGTATTCGAGCGCCTATGACATGTTCACGGTGGGTGCGGGATATATCGACGTTGCCGCCGTGCTGGCGAATTACGATCGGACTTATAGCTCGGCTGCTTCTCCGGCGGTGACTTATAACTCACTGCTTCAAGCGACATTCCTGGTTCCGAACTGGTCTGAGAATTGGTGGAGCAACTCGTTGTGGAGCACGTCGCTGGTATGGGGCAACTCGGTGCTGGTGCCGGGGCCGCTGGGCACGCCACAAATCTGGGGCAGCAACGCGTCCTGGGGGACAAACGCTTCGTGGGGAACGAACGCGTCCTGGGGCACCAATGCCTCGTGGGGAACGAATGCGTCGTGGGGAACCAATGCGTCCTGGGGCACCAATGCGTCTTGGGGCACATCCACGAAGGGCGAAAAATAGGCGGGGCGGCATAGGTCATGAGCAGGGCGCTTATCAGCGGAAACCGGCAGCGAGTCGCAGGGCTGTACCTGCACGCGCAAATCGCGCTCGGGGCAATGGCACTGTTTTGCGGCCTGGCGCGGTGGGACTGTCACGATCCGCTGCGCTGGATTTCGTTCGCCGCGGTGGCGGCGCTTGGGTCGGTGCTGAAGGTACGGCTACCCGGCGTGGAAGGAGCGGTGTCGGTTAGCGCGCTTTTCGTGCTGGTGGGAATCGTCAATCTTTCGATGCCGGAAACGCTGGCGATTGGCGCCATCTCGATGCTGGTGCAGTGCACCTGGCGCACGGCCCGCAAGCCGAGGCCGGTGCAGGTATTGTTCAGTGTGGCAACGGTAACCACGGCAGTGTTCGTTACCACGGGCTTATTTACCGTGACGCGCGGCAAGCTTCCGGAGCCGGTCACGCTGGCGCTGCTCGCGGTCACTTATTTTGTGTTAAACACGCTGCCCATCGCTTCGATCATCGGGCTCACGTCGCAACAGCGGATTTTTCGGGTGTGGCGGGAATATCGCTGGATGCTGCCTTATTACGTGGTCGGCGCTTCGCTGGCGTGGCTGATCGGAACGGTGCCGGGCGCGATCCAATGGGAGCTGCCGATTATTTGCCTGCCGCTGGTGTACTTAGTGCATCGCTCCAATCAGACTCACATCTCGCAGATCCAACAAGTGAATCAACACATGGCCGACATCAACGGCCTGCATCTGCGCACGATCGAAGCGCTGGCGTGCGCGATCGACGCCAAGGATCACACCACGCACGACCATCTGCAACGCGTCCAGCTCTATGCTCTCGAGGTTGGAAAAGATTTAGGCCTTTCGGAACTCGAGCTGGACGCGCTGCGGGCGGCCGCAACGCTGCACGACATCGGCAAGCTGGCGGTGCCGGAGTCGATCATTTCCAAGCCGGGCAAGTTGACGCGCAGCGAGTTCGAAAAGATGAAGGTGCATCCGGTGGTCGGCGCGGAGATTCTGGAGCGGGTGAATTTTCCTTATCCGGTGGTGCCGATCGTCCGTGCGCATCACGAGCGCTGGGATGGAAACGGCTATCCATACGGGTTGAAAGGAACAGAGATTCCGATCGGGGCGCGGATTCTTTCGGCGGTGGATTGCCTGGACGCGCTAGCATCCGATCGCCAGTACCGGCGAGCGCTGCCACTGGACGAAGCGATGGCGCGGGTCGCTTCCGAAGCGGGCACGGCGTTCGATCCAGGCGTAGTGGCGGTGTTACAGAAGCGCTATCGCGAGTTGGAAGCGCGGGCCAAAGGACTGTCCGCCGAGACTAAGCCGGCCTTGTCGGTGGACATCAAGATCGCGCGCGGAAGCGCTCCAGCAGCCGGATTCGAAGCAGAGGCGCCGGTTCCCGCCAATGTGACCGCGATCCATCCGGTGGCTCGCGTGAGAAATGCCTCCGGCAACCAGATCTCGGGCGGCCTGCAGGGGCGCGAAGGATTGGCGGTGGCAGCGCTCCGCGTCCAAGCTTCGGTTTCCTACGACGCGATTGGGTTCTATTCGTGCGAGGACGGCGTGGTGCGTACCGAATTCGCGACCGGACAGGACTTCCGCCTGTTAACATCGCTGCGGGTGCGCCAGGGAGAAGGATTAGTGGGCTGGGTGGCCGAAGCCGGGAAGCCGATTCTCAACGGTAACCCGACGGTGGAGGCCGGCTATCCGGAACATGGGAGTCTGACCTCCGCGCTTGCGGTGCCGTTACAGGACGACGGGCGGCTGGTGGGAGTGGTGGCGCTATATCGGATGGAGCGGGACGCGTTCGCAGCCGCCGAACTGGTGGAAATACTGCGGATCTGCCCGGCACTGGCATCCGTGGTGCTCAGCGTGCAACCGGAACCAACTGAGTTTGCGGGCGAGCCTGCACTGGAAGCGCTGGCGCAATCGGCATAATCTTGCGCTGGCCGGGCGCGTTCGCATTGGTGTACAGTCGATTTGGGCCCCGTCCAAATCTGAGGAGAAGCCATGCGAACAGTCATCTTAGGAAGTGTCCTGGCCGCCATCGCGTGGGCGCAAAGCCCGTCAGCGCCGGCGTCGATCACCGCGGTGGGCACCGCGTCCGTTTCCGTACAACCGGACCTGGCGCGCGTCGACGTCGGAGTGTTTACCCAAGCGGCTACGGCGCAAGACGCGTCGCAATCGAACGCCAATCTGGCCAATAAGGTAATCACCGCGCTGCAATCGCTGTTGGGATCCAGCGCGACCATCAAAACCGTTAATTATTCGCTTTCGCCGGTATACAATAATCCGGGAGCCGGCCAGACCCCTACGATCGTCGGCTATACGGTGAACAACACGGTGGAGGTGACGCTCACGGATCTGTCGAAGATCGGCCAGACGGTGGACACAGCGATTCAAAACGGAGCGAATCGGGTGCAGGGCATATCGTTCGATTTGCAGGACCGCAATCCGCCGACGGCGCAGGCGCTGAAGGCAGCGGCGGTAAGTGCGACTTCACAAGCGGCTGCCATCGCGGCAGGCTTGAATGTTCACGTGGGCGCCGTACTGCACGCCAGCGAAGGTGCCAGTTTAATCCCGGTTTTCGGCGCTGTCGGAGCGGCACCCGTGGCAACGCCGGTCCAGACCGGCCTGGTTGTGATTCAGGCGTCGGTAACTTTGGAAGTGGCGATCACTCCCTGAGTCCGGCCGAAAATTAACGGATCGAGGGCGGCCGTTTCGCGCTTGGCGGTGCAGAACTGATAACGTTCCAGCATCACGGCGAACTCGGTGGCGCCGGCCCGCACGACTCTGGATTCCGCGATGAGCTGCAAGGGCGTAAGGTCCTCGAGCGCCCACGGCCATTCCAATTTCAGCTGAAGCCGGGCGCCCTCTCTGACTCCCTGACTGGACGCGATGAGAAGACCGCTGCTACTGATGTTCAAGGTTCGGCCGGCTCCCGAAAGCGGCAAGCGCCGGCTGGTGGAACGGTAGCGAACTGTTAATTGCAGCGGATAACGTTTTCTCGCGCGGCGATCCAGCTCTGACATGGCTCTCTTTTTCGCATGCGAATGTGATTCCTTCATTGCGGTATTGTTACGGCAGGGTTTCCGTCGCGCGAAAGTTGTACGAGAGGAGGGCTCGGGCTCCAGCCACTATGCGTTCGTGGAGACAGGCCGGGGTGTGTTTGCGCGAATGCCCGTGCGCTTGCTGGAATGGCGCGCGGGGCGGGTTCGCGATCCGGTTGCGCGCTTGCAATGGCTGAGACGGAGAACCTCCGCGGCGGGTGCTGTCAGTGAATCGAAGCCTCGGCGGGCGGCCCGCTACGATCGTGCGGTGGCAGGCGCGATCGCAATGGCATTCATGCTGGCAGGCGGAGCCGTGCTGCGGCCCCGGGTCACGGCGCCATCGGCAGCGGCGGCCAGGCGTCCAGAGCCGGAGATACGTCAAGATTCGAAACTACAGAGCGCCGCTTCCCCGCCTCGCGTGTGGTTGGTGGAAACCACCGCGCAGTGGGACCTCTACAGCAACGGCCTAAGAGTCGAAAATCAGTTTGCGACCAATACAGCTCCGCGCGGGTATACCGCTCTGTCACGCAGATTGGACAATTCCGTGGAAGTACGGGGCGAGCCGGCGGGAGTTGTTTTCCACACAACGGAGAGCCACTTGTCGCCTTTTGAAGAAGAACAGAACCGCGCGCTACGGCGGGACGGCGAAGGCTTGCTCGAATACGTCAATCGCCGGCGCGCATACCATTTCGTAATCGACCGTTTTGGGCGTGTGTTCCGTATCGTACGCGAAAGCGATTACGCGAATCATGCCGGAAATTCCGTTTGGGCCGACGAGCGTTGGATTTACGTCAATCTGAATCAAAGCTTCTTCGGCATCGCCTTCGAGGCGCGGAGCGACGTCAATACGCAAGATCCGGCAATCGATGCCGCGCAGCTGCACGCGGGACGAATTCTGGTGGAGATGTTGCGGGCGCGCTACGCGATTCCCGCCGGCAACTGCGTGGCGCACGCGCAGGTGTCGGTGAATCCGGGGAACGGACGCGCCGGGTACCACACGGATTGGGCCGCGAATCTGCCATTTGCCGAGCTAGGGCTGGGGAACAACTATGCACTTCCGCTTCCCAGCCTAGCTCTGTTCGGTTTCGAACCGGATGCGGCACTACTCCAAAGCAGCGGCGCGCTGCAACAGGGGATCGAGGCCGGCGCGGACGCGGCGCGCGAGGAAGCTAAAGCGCGAAATCTAACGCTGGAGCAATACCGGCGCGTCCTGCAGCGGAAATACCGGGACGCGCTTGCGGCTCAACAGGCGAGAACCGTCGAGCAATAGAATCGCCCGGCGGTTCTCCGCGACGCCGTGCGGCTTAATGTCCGCGGCCGCCGCCTGCCGCCTGACCGAAACTGAACCCGCGTCCCAACTGACCGCGAATCTCGCCGCCGGCGAATTTATTGGTCAGCACGTTGGCATAAACCGCACCATTGGTAAGAGCTTCGATCGCGCCTGCCATGTCGCCCGCCGCGAGGCCCTGCGCACTGATGGCGGCTATGTCGGTGGCGACTAGAGTGACTGTCACGGTGCCGTCGGCGGTGCCTGGACAAGAGGGTTTCGTGCCGCCGCAGATCGGAGCGATCAGTCCGCCGGTGGTGCCAGGCGCCGCCAGGTAGAGCCCGGCCGATTGAGCGACGCCGGCAAGCTTGGTGAAGCTCAGCGTAACGCTCAGTGATTTCCCATCTGAGGAGGGTGTCACCGTGACTTGTCCCGATCCGGTTGTGATCACAGCTGGGACTTCGTTGAAGCCGCTCAGAGTTCCTTTGAATGCGCCATCGTTGTGGCTATCGGCGAAAGTGCATGTGGCTGCTGCCAGAAGCATGGATACGGTAAGTAGGTTCGTTTTGAACACGGATTTCCTTTCTCGGACGCGGCGTTCGTCGATCAATATAACCGGATGGACCTCGCAAGCAACAGTACTCAGGCGTTTTCAGCACGACGAATAATGCGTTTCACCGAACCGGGTGGTGGGCTCTTGAAACAAGTCCGCCGGAAAGAGAAGGCCTGAAAGCAAAATTCTGTTCGGGTGAGAGGCTTTTCGGCATTCACCCACTACTCAGCCATAGGAATACGCCGTCTGAGGAGAGCATCGAATGGCCAACATCTATTCCCACACCGGCTCCGCGATCGGTCTGGACGTCGGCACCAGCCGGATTGTCGCAGCGCACCGCCAAGACAAAGAGATCCAGTGCGAAACGCAATTGAACGCGTTCGTCACCATTCCGTTTTCGAAACTGACGGAAGGTGTGCTGAGGAAAGAAAGGATTCCGCATCTCGGCGAGACTTCGGAGATCACGGTGTATGGCGACGAGGCGGAGCGCTTCGCCAACTTGTTTCAAAAAGAGACGCGGCGGCCGATGTTGCGGGGCGTTCTAAACACCGAAGAAGGATCGAGCTTGCGTTTGGTACGCGAGATCGTCAAGCTGCTCACCGGCGAAGCGAGTAATCGCGGCCAGCGCCTGTGCTTCAGCGTTCCGGCGGCGCCGCTGGGGGCCGATGAAGAGGTGCGGTCGCATGAGAGCCAACTCACAACGATGCTGAACGAGCTGGGTTACGAAGCGCAGAGCATTCCCGAAGGCTTGGCGGTAGTCTATGGCGAGATGGAAAGCTCGAATTATACGGGGATCGGAATCAGTTGCGGGGGTGGACTCTGCAACGTCTGCCTGGCGTACCTGTCGGTGCCGGTATTCAGCTTCAGCATTCCGAAGGCAGGCGACTTCATCGATTCCAGCGTTGCCAGGCTGCGCGGGGAGCCGGCCACGCGCATTCGTACCATTAAAGAGGAATCGTTCCACTTCAATGGGCACTTCACGAATAAGATTCACCAGGCGCTGAGCACGTATTACGAGGACATGATCCAGGCGCTGGTGGCCGCGCTCCGCGACACATTCGCGAGCGTGCAAAACATGCCGAAGTTGAACCGGCCGATTCCGCTGGTGCTGAGCGGCGGCAGCGTTCTGGCGCCTGGGTTCCGGGACCGGTTCGAGAAGACGCTGCGCGAGGCGGAGTTGCCGGTGGCGATCTCGGAGGTGCGTCTGGGAGCCAACCCGATGCAATCCACCGCGCGAGGCGCACTGGTTGCGGCGCTGAGCGAGATGTAGGCAAGCAGGCAAGCGTTCAGGTTAAGTTACGCCCAACGCGGCGCGTCTGTGATGCACGTTTCGGCCTGCCAGTAACAGACTGACGGCCGCCGCGATTTCCTGGTTGCGAAAGTCGAACGCGGGTCCCGCGATCGCGCCCGATTGCGTCGGTCAAGACCAAGAGATTCCACCTCACTCCCGTTGGCGATTCGCGCATCCGGCACAACCACGCCGCGGGTGCCGGTGGCTCGGCGGTGCAATCCGAAACGCTGGCCGCCTCTGTACAATCACAATCTGAGGAGAAACAGCGGCCGTGCGATTCGACACATCCAACGGACAAAGCACCCAGACGCGCGCACGCGCATCGTCCGCCGTCGCGGTGCTACGGCGTATCATCATTGCGGTACTTTACGGCGCGGCTGCACTGGCCGCGCAGAGCCTCCACATAACATCGTTCTCGGTAGGCCCGGATCAGCCGCTCACTTATCCGAACGCGCCATCGAATCCGCCGTACCTGGTGGACCTCTCGGACGAGCACACTACGGTAATCCCGCCAGCGTCGGCGGGCGCGCCATACTTGATCTTTGGAGCGAGTGCATTATCCGGAGGCAACAGCGGCGCCGTAGTGCTCGAGAGCACAGACTTGATCAATTTCACCTTCGCCGCGCCGCTGGGTTACAACCGCCAGGTGATGGCCGCACCTGTGCCGTTCACACAATGCAATCCCAGCTATGAAACCGAGTTCGACGGAAACTACGCCGCTCCGGGGTCGGTGGTTCAGGATCCGACTCTGCCTCCGGGCAACCTCATCATGATCTACGAAGCCGAAAATCATTGCCCAGGCGGAGTGCACAATTCCGATTACTACGCTACCGTCGGCTTCGCGCGATCTTCCGACAACGGCAAGACCTGGCCCGCTCCCATCAACGGCCCTAGCGGCGGGACGGCACGGCACCCGGTGCTTCAGAACTCGATTCCACAACCGACCACCGCGCATGGTCCTCTAGGGGACGCGATCCCCAGCGCGTTCGTCGACCAGAACGCAAACGGCGACCATTATCTGTCCATCGTTTACGAGGATCACATGGATGACGGAAAGCCGAGCAAGCTTCGCATCGCGCGCGCCAAACTCGGCGCCGATCCGCTGACGTTTCTCAAGTGGAACAACGGCTCGTTCAGCGAACCCGGAATCGGCGGCGTGGATACTCCGTTTCTGCCGCCAGGCGGCTGCTCGGGCGCGCAAAACATGGGGGAGATCACTCGCAACGACGACCTTGGTTTGTATGTTGCGCTGTTCGTTTGCACCGGCTCGAACACAGGAACGTGGTATTACTCTACCGCCACCAGCCTCGATCTCGAAGACTGGAGCGTTCCACAGCCCATCGCCAACTCGCAATTCCCCAGCACACCCGCGTGCAGCGCGGACGGACGCGGCCAGCAGTTCGATGGATGGTATCCCTCTGCGATGTCGCCGCAAGCGCCCGCAGGACACACCAAGCTCACCGGGTTCATCTTCTTGATGAACGGATGCGATACGGGCACGCGAAAGTTCGCGTCGCGTACATTCACGATCACCGCCGGGTCAGGTCCTGCGATTTCGCTGGTGGCGAACGCCGAAGGTGAGAGCCCCACGATCGCGCCGAATACTTGGCTCGAAATCAAGGGATTCAATCTCGCTCCGGTTGGCGATTCGCGCATCTGGGCCGATTCGGATTTCAGCGGCGGCAAAATGCCGGCCCAACTCGATGGCGTGAGCGCGACGGTGAACGGCAAGGCCGCATATGTTTATTACGTCAGCCCAGGGCAGGTGAACATCCTCTCCCCGCCGGACGCCATGAGCGGTCCCGTGCAGGTCGTGGTGAACAACAACGGCGCCAGCGCTAGCTTCACCGCGCAGGCAGCGGTCCTTTCGCCGTCGTTCTTTGTCTTCAGCGACAGGCAGCACGTGGCGGCTGTCCATTTGGATGGAACCCTGGTTGGACCGGCGAGCTTTTCCGTGCCCGGCTATACGTTCTCGCCGGCTAAACCGGGCGAAACGATTTCGGTCTATGCCAACGGATTCGGGCCGACGTCTACACCAGTTGTTAGCGGATCGATCCTGCAGTCCGGGACTTTGTCGCCGCAGCCGGCGATCAAGATCGGAGGCATGACCGCTAAGGTGCAGTTCGCCGGTTTGGTTTCGCCGGGTTTATTTCAATTCAACGTGGTGATCCCCCCGGGTTTGCCGGATGGCGACCAATCCATCACCGCGACTTTCAGCGGCACTTCGACCCAGGCGGGCACCTTGATTGCCATCGAACATTGAGGAATTGACGGGATGCGCGGAAGATTCAACGTCGGTCTGATCTGTTTTCATTTCGTGGCGCTAATGAGCGGCGCTGCGTTGGCTCAAAATAATCCCTGCCACAGCGCTCAACCGGTCTCAACTCTCGGATCGGCGCCGGTGAGCCAGGCGGCGGTCGTCTATGACCCGAACCAAAACGTTTGTTGGTTAGCGGACGCCAACCTGGCCGGCGATGCGGCAATGCGGGCGAGCCTGGGCGTCGCAGGAATCAATCCCAACGGATCGATGGATTTTCCGACGGCACAGAAATGGGTGGCGGCGCTGAATGCGTACGGCAACGGTTCGGGCTATCTCGGTCACAACAACTGGCAGCTTCCCGTAGCGCCGCTCGTGGACAAAACTTGCGCGGATACGGGCACGTTTGGTGGATCATTCGGTCCGCAATGCACCGCGAGCGCCCTGGGGAACCTGTACACCGCCGGCCTGAGTCAAACTTTCCCGAATAGCGTTGCGCCGCATTTCGCTGCCACTGTTGGACCGATCTCGAACTTCAAACTCTCTTATTACTGGGCGGCGCAGAATAACGGCGGCACGAGCGGAACCAGCAACGGCGGGCAGGAGACGTTCTCCTTCGCCAACGGCATCCAAGGCGGAACGACGATTAATGACACTTATTTTTATGTGCTGCCCATGGTAGCCGGCGCGGTGGGAACGCCGCCCTCCTGCGCACCTGGCTCGGGAGTTATTGTATATAGCAGCGGACCGGCTGCCGGCAGCGCTGTGTACGACTGCAACACGGGATACACCTGGCTCGCCGACGCGAATCTAGCCGCATTGAACAACTTCGGCATCACGGGCAATATCGCCATTAAGTCCGGCTCTCGCACGATTACGGCGCCGCTGATCGACGGAGGCGCGATGTTGTTCGACACGGCGACTCAGTGGGTGCAGGCGATGAACAAAAGCCAGTACCTGGGTTCCTCCGCCTGGCAGATACCCGCGACCGCGAAGGTGCTGCAAGGTTTATTCACGGATCTGCAACTGGCGCCGGGCGATGCGCGCCTGATGTGGACGGGGAGCACCGGTCCTTTTCAGAATCTGCAGCCATTCTTTTATTGGGCCTGTGAACGCGATGCATCGGGCAACAGCGAATCGCTTTGTACCGGCTATGCTCCGCCGGACGGTGCGTCGCAGCTACAGTGGTCCTTCAATTTCGATTACGGATTCCAGTCGACCAGTTCGATCGTCCAGAAATTTTTCGTGATGGTGTACTACCCGGTGACGGCGCCCACTGTACCCGTCATCTCGCTGGTCGCCAATGCCGAAGGGGAGGATCCAACGATCGCGCCGAACACCTGGGTGGAAATCAAAGGTTTCAACCTCGCGCCCGCGGGCGATTCGCGCATCTGGGCCAGTTCCGATTTCAACGGCGGGCAAATGCCAACGGACCTGGATGGCGTAAGCGCGACAGTGGGCGGGAAGAGCGCCTATGTCTACTACATCAGTCCCACGCAGGTGGATATTCTGACGCCTCCCGACGCGATTTCGGGAGCGGTGCCAGTGCAAATTACCAACAACCGCGTGCCGACGGCAAGCTACACTGCGCTCGCGCAAGCTCTCTCTCCATCGTTTTTTCTCTTCAATGGCGGACCGTACGTGGTGGCGACGCATTCCAACGGAACCCTGCTCGGTCCAGCGAGCCTGTATCCGGGCTCAACCACTCCCGCCAAGCCTGGTGAAGTGATCGTGCTGTACGCCAACGGATTCGGGCCAACATCGGCGCCGATTATCAGCGGGTCGGTGATGCAGTCGGGCTCGTTGTCGCCCGAGCCGGCGATCAAGATCGGCGGCACGGCCGCCAGCGTGCAATTCGCAGGCTTAGTGTCCCCGGGCCTGTTCCAATTCAACGTCGTCGTGCCGCCGAATAGTGCCGATGGTGATCAAACAGTCACGGCGGCGTACAGCGGCGCGGCCACCCAGAGCGGCGCACTGTTAACGGTTCAGCGTTAGAGGTTGCATGGGGAAAACAGCAGCAGTGACGTAGGCCCGCCGCGGCCGGGCAGCGACCGGCACGCACCCCGGTAGAGACCGATCTGCGCTAGACTGGTTTTACCTTCGGAGTCTAATCCTGAAAACTGGCTTGTTCATTGCCGCAGGAATCCTCTGCGTATCCGCGGTCTGCCTCGCGCAGGAACCGCCCAGCGCGAGTGGCGACGTGTCTTCGAGCACCAGCTCCGCGGAAGCGCAGCCGGTTGCGCCGCCTACGGCCGACAAAATCGCGAACGCGATTACCGACGACCGCCGCATGTTCAAGGTGCTGCCGAACTACAAGACGGTTAACGATCCAAGCCAGCCGGTCACGCCCATCGGCGCGAAACAGAAGTTCGGCCTGGTGCTGCACTATTTCGATCCGTTCACTTATGCCTTCACGGGCGTGCAGGCCTCCATCCAGCAGGCGACGAACGCGCAAGAGGGGTACGGGCAAGGCATTGCCGGATATTACAAGCGGTACGGCGCCGATTTCACCGACGCTCTGACGAATGAGCTGTTCACCGTGGGCGTGTTCCCGACGCTGCTGCGCGAAGACCCGCGTTATTTTCGTAAGGGAACGGGACGGGGCGCAGGCCGCACGTTTTACGCGATCAGCCGCGTTTTCGTGGCCCGCCGCGATTCCGGCCGTGCCAGCTACAATTTCTCCGAAATCCTCGGCAACCTGAGCTCCGGCGCCCTATCAAACCTGTACTACCCAGCCTCCGAGCGCCGCGCGGCGGACATTTTCAGCCGCACTGCGTTCCAGATGGGCTACGACGCCATGTTCAACGTGCTTAAAGAATTTTATCCGGACTTGAAAAGAAAGTTCCGGCACAAATAAAAGCGCGCGCTAAGATTTTTTCGTGAACACCAGGACGTCGGTGGCGTCTTCCTTGGGGACGATGGACGTGGTCTCGACGCGCAGCGTCTTGCCGTCATCGGAGAGTTTCAGGCGATAGCGAATCACGTGATCGCCTTTGGTCTCCATCTCTACCAGCATCGGCCCGTTGTACCAGAACGAGGCCTTGGCTTTTTCCCCGCTGGCGTTGCAATCCTTTCCATCGGTCGTACATTTCAGTTCGACGGCCTTGCCACTCTCGTTCAGGGTCAGGTGGATGCTGTTGTCCGCCTCTTGGATGGCCCAGGTCGCGTCGGACATCTTGAGATTGTGCAGTTCAGACTTAGACGCGTCGAACTGCCAATTCCCGCTGAAGTTCGGTCTGTCTTGCCCGTTCGCGAGCGCCGCAAAGAGCGTAAAACCAAAACAGACAGCCAAGCATTCAAGTTTTCGCATAAGCCTCCCTTCTTTACTACTTCACTATGCTATGCCAACCGAAGGTGGGCTGGAAAAATCAGAAGAGATGCGCCAAGTAGGAGACTGGAAAACAAGCCGGTCCCAGTGCGCCAATCAGCGCCACGACGGCTGGACAGTGCGTCGAGCCAGGCACAGCGATCTGTCGCGGCATCATTGGTGGGCAATCGAGCTGCCAATCGCATCCCAGTAGGCCGCACGTTTGGTCGGATCGACCTATTACCGGCGTTTTCTGCCGATATATGAAATGTCGAAGTTCCGATGCTCCTCCCGGCCAAATCGCGCAATTGGACGGCACTCGTTCTCCTGTTATCAACCGCCTGCATGGCTCAGCAGTATAGTTTCCGTAACTACGGAAGCGCGGAGGGTCTTCAGAGTCTCGCGGTTCTCTCCCTTGCGCAGGACGGGGAGGGCTTCATCTGGGCAGGGTCGGAAGGGGGCTTGTATCGCTACGACGGAACCCGGTTTCGACTGATGGGAGCCGCCGAGGGGTTGCCGTGCAGTGCGGAAGTGCAAGCTCTGCACGTATCCCATGACGGAGCGCTCTGGGCAAACACCTGTTCCAGACTGTTCCGCTTCGACGGCAAGAGATTTCAAGCAGTGCCGGGGATCAATGAAATGTTGAACCGCTCGCAGGCGATGGCGGACGGCCCACATGGTCGAGTTGTTGTGGCTACAACAGGCAGCCTTCTGGAGGTGGTGCCGAATGGCCCTGGCGATTCCTTCGCGACCCGTCCGTATCTGGTGGGGACCGGCCCCGCGCCCAAGCGATACGCGGGTATTTTCCGGTGGGGCGCTCAGCTTTGGTTCGGCTGCGAAAAACACCTGTGCGTGGAAGAAAACGGCCGCGTTCTGGAATACGCAGAAAAACAGGGCCTGCCGCCGGACTCCTGGGATGGCATTGGTGTCTCCTCCGATGGGACAGTCTGGGCCCGCAGTCCTAATAAGCTTTACCGGAAGTCTCCCGGCGCTGGCCGATTTCAGCGCGAGACGGTCGAAATCGCACCGAGCGCGTACTGGGGTGCCCTTTCCATAGGCGCCGACGGAGCCGTGATGGTGCCGACGGATAAAGGCGTGGCAATCCACAAAGACGGGCGCTGGACGTTGCTCGATGCGTCGCGAGGACTGAGCAGTCCGATGGCGAGCGCGGTTTTGCGTGATCGCGAAGGCTCGCTCTGGGTGGGTCTGGTCGGAAGGGGGCTGGCCCGTTGCCTGGGACGGGGCGAGTGGGACGGTTGGACGGAGGCGCAAGGCCTGCCCTCCAACCTGATTTGGAACATCCTGCGGGATAAGAGGGGCGCGCTCTGGGTCGGCACCAGCAAAGGGTTGACGCGGTTCGAAGGACCACGGCCAATGCGGACCTGGACGGTGAAGGATGGATTGGGCGGCCAAAACGTACGCTGGTTGGGCGAAACTGCTGACGGGGCGATTTGGGCCATTACCAAGCCAGGCCGGCTGGCCCGTCTCGATCCTAAGACCGGCAAGGTCCGCCCCGTGGGGGAGCGAGATGGGTTAAACGCCGAGACTCCGCACCGAGGTCTTATCGACCGTGTCGGGCGGTTGTGGGTGGCCGCGAATTCCGGGCTATTCCGCAATGACACTCCCGGATCTTCCTACCGGTTCGTCCGCGTGAATCCCCTGGATGTGCTCGTAAAGGGAGTGTGGTCGATTTCCGAGGACAAATTGGGGGCCCTATGGGCTGCGGGCGCCGATGGGCTCTGGAGATTGCAGAACGGGCGGTGGCGGCGCTATTCGAAAGCCGACGGCCTTTTGAGCAACAACCCCTACATTGTGTTGGTCGCGCCCGACAACTCGCTATGGCTGCGCCACAGGTTCGATGCGGGCGTGGAGCGCGTCGAATTCGACGGCGACCGGCTGGTGCGCTCGACGGCGATCGTGCCGGTCGACGCCGCCTCGATCGATGTCACCGCGTTCCACGGTTTCGATGCCTTTGGCGGCTTTTGGCGGGGGACAGCCAACGGAGCTTCGGTTCTTCGCAACGGATTCTGGACTCAATACAGCACGGCGGACGGGCTGATCTGGGACGATTGCGATGGCGAGGCCTTCTGGGCCGATTCCGACGGCAGCGTCTGGATCGGAACGAGCGGTGGTCTGGCCCATTTCCGGCCGCAGTCGACGCAGATAGCCGAACCGGTAGCCAATCCGATTCTTAGCGGGCTTGAGGTCCGCAAACAGCCGCGGCTGCTGCGGTTTTCATTTTCCTCGCTGAATTATCAATACGAACAGGTCGTGCGGTTCGCCTACCGGCTGGACGACGCCGCCTGGACAGCGACGCCGGAACGCTCCGTCTCTATAGGCGGCTTGGGGCCGGGCCGGCACCGCTTGGAGATCCGATCGCAAGTTCGAAACGGCCCGTACTCGCCGAAGCTGGCGCGTACGGAATTCGATGTGCAGCCGTTTTGGTGGGAGACGTGGTGGTTCCGGAGCCTCGTGGTGCTGGCGGTCGTGTGCCTCATCTATGGGGCCGTGCTATGGCGGCATCGCGCTCTTCGACAGCGAAACGCAGCACTGGAACAGGCCGTGAAACAACGAACCGCGGAACTGGAAGCCGAGCGGGCCAAAGTGTTGGAAGAAAAGAAGAGGGCCGACGCAGCCAACCAGGCCAAGGGACAATTCGTGGCGAACATGAGCCACGAGATCCGAACTCCTTTGAATGGGTTGCTCGGGCTGTCCAGCCTCCTGGCCGGCATGCTAGATCCCGTGGAATTGCAAGAGACCGTAGCGTTGATCCAATCGTCGGGACAGATGCTCCTGGGAGTCATTAACGAGGTGCTGGATTTCTCGAAGGTGGAAGCCGGCAAGCTGGAGCTTAACGCCGCGCCGTTCGAACTCGGCCCCGCTTTGAAGCAAGCCGTCGGCTTGTTCAGGGCCACAGCACTCAATAAAGGTCTGCGCCTGCAGGCGGATCTTGCGCCCGATTTACCCGCTCGCGTGGTGGGCGATGAGATCCGGTTGCGGCAGGTGATCCAGAATCTCATATCCAACGCGCTGAAGTTCACTGAGTCGGGCGAAATCGTACTGTCGGCGCGTGTGCAGCATCGCGACGCGAATGGGTGCGTGATCCGGATTGAGGTCCGGGACACCGGTATCGGCATTCCGCCGGATGCAATCACGCGGCTGTTTACATCCTTCGCCCAAGCCGACGCGACGATCAGCCGTCGCTACGGAGGGACTGGTCTCGGCTTGGCGATCTGCAGACGATTGGTCGAGCTGATGGGCGGCAGGATCGACGTGAAATCCCAACCAGGAGTGGGAACGACGTTCTGGTTCACGATACGGTTATCTCATGCGAGCGCGCCGGAACCCGTGCTGATCGACGACGCGGCCATGCAGCAAGTGAGCAGCCTGAGAGTGCTGCTGGCGGAGGACAACAAGGTGAACCAGTTGATTGGTTTAAAACTGCTGGGTAAACTCGGCGTCTCCGCCGACTTGGCAGAGAATGGGGCGCAGGCCATCTCGGCGGCCATGCGGAATGTATACGATCTGATTCTAATGGATGTCCAGATGCCCGACGTCGACGGCATTGCCGCTACTCGTGCCATACGCGCCAACGTTGCCGCCGACCGGCAGCCGTTCATTTGTGGCTTGAGCGCACATGCGACCACGGAGTTTCAGGAGTTATGCATGCGTGTCGGAATGGATCGGTACCTGACTAAGCCGCTGGATTCTGAGAAGCTGCGAAGCTTGCTAATGGAACTGGCTGCGAAAGTAGTGCTCCAGTGACATCCATGTAGTCGGATACTCCGGGGCTTCCAAGCCCGCGGCAGGCCAGCAGCGCTCCGGATGCGAAGATCGCATGCTAGGATGAATCGGATGCGCAGCTTGGCGCTATGAAGCTCTCCGACAAATTCACACTGGAACATGGCCGAGTTTACCTGACCGGCATTCAGGCGCTGGTGCGCCTGCCCATCGATCAGATGCGGCGCGACCGCCGCGCGGGGTTGAACACCGGTACGTTCATCTCGGGCTACGAAGGCTCGCCGTTGGGCGGCTACGACCTGGCTCTGGCGCGCGCGGGCAAGCTGCTTTCCGAATACAACATCCATTTCCGGCCGGGCGTCAACGAAGATCTTGCGGCAACCGCCGTGTTCGGGAGCCAGATCTTCGAAGTGGTGGGGAAGCCCAAAGTGGACGGCGTGGTCGGCATATGGTACGGCAAAGGTCCCGGCGTGGATCGAAGCGGCGATATCTTCCGGCACGCGAACCTGGCAGGCAGCGGCAAAAACGGGGGAGCGCTGCTGCTGTGCGGCGACGACCCGATCTCGAAAAGCTCTACCATCCCCAGCCAGAGCGATTTCAGCCTATACAACCTGGGCATTCCGTATTTATATCCTGGCAACGTACAGGAAATTTTAGATTACGGTTTGCTGGCGATCGCGCTTTCGCGCTTCAGCGCCGCCTGGGTGGGCATGAAGATGGTGACGGATGTGTGCGACGGCGGCGGCACGGCGGAACTGGATCCGGTGCGGCCTGCGATTCGTTACCCGGAGGGCTACCAGCGCCACAGCGACCCCAGAATCGTCGCGCCCATTACCCTCGGCCTGGAACACGAAGTGAACGTCCGGCGAGTGGAGGCCGCGCGACAGTTCGCGCGACTCAACGGTATCAACCGGCACAACGGTGCGGACGCGCGTATCGGCGTGTTGAGCACGGGTAAATCCTATTTCGATCTGATGCAGGCGCTGCGCGATCTCGGCGTGCGGGAAACGGTGCGCATCGCCAAAGCCGGCATGCCGTTCCCGCTGGACCCGGAATTCGTGCGGGATTTCGCGCGCGGTCTGGACACGATTCTGGTGGTCGAGGAAAAGCGCAGTTTTCTCGAGACGCAGATCCGCGACATTTTGTACGATCAGCCCACGCGGCCGGCGGTTCTGGGCAAATCGCATTTTCCGCCTACGGGCGAACTGGATCCGGACAAGATTGCCGAGGCGCTTTGCGACGTGCTGCACAAAACGCCGCGCACGTTGTCCGCAGCTCCGCCTTCCGCGTTGGTGGCTGCGAAATCCATCGGCGCTCGCCCCGCGGCGTTCTGCTCAGGCTGTCCACACAATCGTTCGACGCTGCTGCTGGAAGGACAGATCGCGGGCGGGGGCATCGGCTGCCACACCATGGCCATGCGCTTGAACGACCCGGCGCGCAGCTTCGTTTTTCTGACCCATATGGGCGGCGAAGGCGCGCCGTGGATCGGCATCACGCCGTTCGTCGGCCAAAAGCACATTTTCCAGAACCTGGGCGACGGCACGCTTTTCCACTCCGGTTATTTGGCGATCGAGGCCTGCGTCGCGGCCAAGGTCAACATTACTTATAAGATCCTCTACAATGGCCACGTCGCGATGACCGGCGGGCAAGATGCCGTGGGCGCGCTGCCGATTCCCGAGCTTACGAAGAAGCTCCAGGCCGAAGGCGTGCGCAAGACCATCGTACTGGCGGAAGACACCGACAAATACTTAAACGCCAGCGAACTGGCATCCAACGCCGAGCTGCGGCCGCGCGACGAGCTGCAGCGCACCTTGCGAGAGCTGGAGCAGATACCCGGCGTTACAGTGATGATCTACGACCAGGAGTGCGCCGCCGAAAAACGGCGCAAACGGTCGCGAGGTATTTATGCCGAGCCTACCCGGCGCCTGGTGATCAATGACGAAGTTTGCGAGGGCTGCGGCGATTGCGTGAAGCAGGCCAACTGCATGAGCCTGACGCCGGTGATGACCGAGTTGGGCCAAAAAATCCGCATCCATCAATCGTCTTGCAACAAGGACTATAGCTGCGCGCTGGGCGATTGCCCGTCTTTCGTTTCCGTCGAGCTGAAGGCCGGCACCGGTCTCAAACGGAGAACTCTGCCCAAGCTACCCGCGGCCGAAGTGCCTGCGCCGCGCGACGTGGTGAAGGCGGGCGAAGGCTACAGGATCATAGGCCCGGGAATCGGCGGGACCGGCGTCGTGACCATCAATGCACTGCTGGCCACTGCGGCCTGGATCGACGGCCTGCACGTCGCCACGCTGGATCAAACCGGCAGCGCGCAAAAGGGCGGCGCCGTCGTGTCGCATCTGCTGGTCAGCGAAACACCGATCGAAGCGCCCGCCAAGGTGAACGCGGGTAATGCCGACCTTATTCTGGGATTTGATCTGCTCGGCATCCTGGAGCCGAAGAATCTGGCCACCGCCAACGTGGGGCGCACCGCCGCAATCCTGAACACAGATCTGGTTCCCACGATCGACACGATTCGCAACCGGACGCCGCTAAGCGGCCCAGGCCAAATGCTGGACGCGGTGAATGCCGTCACGAATCGCGGCCGGAATATTTTCGTGGATGCCAACCGCATCGCGGAGGGTCTGTTCGGGACGCACATGGCGGTCAACATGTTCATGACCGGTATTGCGTTCCAGGGCGGCTTGATCCCGATCTCCGCGCAGGCCATCGAGCAGGCGATCGACTGGAACGGTGTGGAAGTAGAGCGCAACAAAGAGTGGTTCGACTGGGGACGCAAATACTATCAGGACGCCGCCTGGGTGGAGAGCTTGCTCAAACCGGAAGCGGCCAAGGCCAAGCCTGCATTCGATCGCGTGGCCGAGCTGCGCGAGTATCAAAACGAAGCCTACGCGCGATCGTATGTGGAGTTTTTGGAGAAGATCCACGAGCCTGCGCTGCGCGAGGTCGTCGCCCGCTACCTTTACAAACTGATGGCGTACAAGGACGAGTATGAGGTGGCGCGGCTGCTGACGAAACCCGAATTCGAGCAGCGCGTGCGCGATATGTGGGAGGCGCCGGAAGCAATTTCTTACAATCTGCATCCGCCGCTGCTGCGCAGCTTCGGCGTCAACAAAAAGCTGAAGCTCGGCCCATGGTTCCGTAGACCGCTCAACATTCTGAAACGGTTGAAGGGTTTGCGCGGCACACCGTTCGACATTTTCGGTTGGCCGGCGCATCGCCGCCTGGAACGCTCGCTCATCGATTGGTATCGCGGCTTGATCGAACAGTTATTGCCGCATGTGACACCTGAGAATCTCCCGCAGGCGCTCGAAATCGCGGCGCTGCCGGATCAGATTCGCGGCTACGAGAAAATCAAAGAACAAAACATCGCCCAGGTGAAGCAACTCGCCGCCGAAAAATTACCCTCCCTGAAAACGGCAGCGCCTGTCGCTTCGCTCTGAGCTGCGGTAAACTTAAATTTCGTCCGGAAGGTGGCAGAGAACTAATCTTCGCCTGCGGCACTAAGCGTTTGTTTCGTGCCTGCAAATGGTCTGGACAAAATCCGCAACGCGCTTAAGCCAGATGGCGTCCTAAGCAGAAAAGCTTAGCGCTCTGAAGGCAAACGCCGGATGGCCGTTTACATATAAAGCCGATATTCTTACTTTCCTCGTGTCCAAAGAAGGAAATTTCCATCGCTTGGGGTTTATCCATTTGAAAGTCATGTCACAACGTTTTTATAAGCACTTGCGCGTGTTTGTGCCCGCCCTGCTCGGGCTGGCGCTGGTTCCGGCCGTTGTTGCGCAGTCGCGCCCGCAGCATTTTATCCTGATCCTCGAAGACTCGCCGGTAGCCGAAAGCTATCGATCCGCTGAGCAGGCCCGATCGTTGGCTGCGGGGAATTACCGGCAGCAGTTACAGGCCAAACACGAGGCACTGAAGAGCGCACTGGCGTCGCGCCACATCCAAGTCAGCGGGGAAACCAGCTCGCTTTTGAACGCCGTCTTTGTGGTCGCGCCCAAGGAGCGCGTGGACGAGTTGAGAGCGCTGCCGGGCGTCAAAGGGGTGGTCCCGGGCCGCCGCTATCATCTGAACCTGAATCGGGCGACACAGCTGGTGGATGGGCCGGGCGCATGGAATGTGTTGGGCGGCACCGGCAATGCGGGCGCGGGCGTCAAGATCGGCATCATCGATACGGGAATCGACCAAACGCATCCGGCGTTTCAGGACAGCTCGCTGGCCGTACCGGCTGGTTTTCCCATCTGCAAGACGGCCTATCCGAACGGGCCGGAGGTCAGCATTCCGAACTGCTCCGCGTATACGAACAATAAGGTGATCGTTGCGCGCAGCTATACTGCGATCGACGCGGCCGGAAGCGATCCATCGAATCCGGCGGCGGATTCCAACCCCGACGATTACACACCGCGCGACCGCGTGGGCCACGGCACCGGGACTGCTTCGGAAGCGGCCGGCGTTTCCAATACCGGCCCCGCCGGCCTCACGTTCAACGGCATGGCTCCCAAAGCGTACCTCGGAAATTACAAGGTATTCGGGTCGCCGCTGGTGAACGACGGAGCGGCGGATGACGCGATCATTATGGCGCTGGAAGACGCGCTCAGCGACGGTATGGACGTTGCTTCGCTGTCGTTGGGTGGTCCTGCGTTCACCGGCCCGCTGGATACGGGCGCGGCTTGCGGGCAACCTAGCAGCGTGCCTTGTGATCCATTGGCCGTGGCGGTGGAGAACGCGGTTCACGCGGGGCTGGTGGTAGTGATCGCGGCCGGCAACGATGGGGACGGCGCCTCCAGCTATTTCGCGCCAACTCTGGGAAGCATCGAGAGCCCCGGCGACGCGCCTTCGGCCATTGCAGTCGGTTCGACGACGAATTCTCACTACATCGCCAATGCTCTGCAGGTCCTGGGCTCGGGAGTTCCGTCGAATCTGCAATTGATCCCGGGAGAGCTGGGCGACGGCCCGCCTCCCAACGGTCAGAGCGGTCCGCTGCTCGATGTCACCCAGCTCGGGGACAATGGCTTGGGCTGCAGCGCGTTCCCGGCGGCTTCCCTCAATAGATCGTTCGCGCTGATCGAACGCGGCACCTGCAATTTTTCCGTGAAGGTGACCAACGCCCAGAACGCGGGCGCGATTGGAGTGGTGCTCTACATGGCGGACTCTTCCCCGCCGATCACGCCGGGCGGCCTGACATCCACCAACATTCCCACCATCATGATAGGCAACTCGGACGGGACCGCCCTGAAGTCCTTCATCGGCGCGAATTCCGGCTATGCAGTGACGATCCCGCGCACCGGCATCGAGATCGTGAAGTCGTCGAGCCTCACCAACCTCCTTTCTTACTACTCGTCGACCGGGCCGTCCACCGGCGACAACGCGATCAAACCGGACCTCGTGGCCACGGGCGGCAGCGAGAATTTCTTCAGCGACATTTACCTGGCGACACAGAACTATGATCCGCTCGGCGAGCTATACAGTCTCGACCGCTACTTTGCGGGCTCGGGCACGAGCTTTGCGACACCATTAGTAGCGGGCGCAGCCGCGCTGGTCAAGCAGGCTCATCCGAATTTTTCACCTGCTCAGATCAAATCGGCGCTAGTCAACTCCGCTTCGCAAGTTGTCACGGTGGACGAACAGGGCGGCACGGTGGGGGTGCAACAGCTCGGGGGAGGCTTGCTGGATGCGGGCGCGGCGGTACAGTCCACCGTCGTTGCCAATCCGCCTTCCATCTCTTTCGGCGTGGTCTCCACGGTGCCCGCCACCAAATCGTTCCAGATCACGAACAGCGGCACGGCGACCGCGAACCTATCGCTCGTAATTACCCCGGCCGTTGCGGCGAGCGGAGCAAGTGTGACCATCGATCAAAAGAGCCTGACATTGGCTCCCGGCGCTACGGCTACGGTCAACGCGACGGTGTCAGGGTTCGTGCCCTCAGCTGGTTCCTACTCCGGATTCGTGACGGTTCAGGGCGGGCCTATCCCGATTCACATTCCGTACCTGTTCCTGGTCGCCAGCCCCGCCGTAGGCAATATGATCGTGCTGTCGAGTCCAGCCGACACGCTACCCGGGCAGGATGCCGGCCCGATCGTCGTGCGGCTGGTCGACAACAACGGCGCACCGGTAGTAGGACTGAACGTGAGCTTCACCGCGCAATCCGATGCTTCGCTTCAGGACGTGCAAGGCGTAACGGACGCCAACGGGATCGCGAGTGCGGAAGCATTCCTTGGGAGCACGCCGGGCACGTATAACTTCAGCGCACGCTTCGGACGCTTGAATATCCCGATGAGCGCCACGGCGCTGCAGCAGCCGCGAATCACCGCCGGCAGCGTGCTGAACGCGGCGAGTTTTTCCCAGCCGATCGCGCCGGGATCCTACATCTCGATCTTTGGAACAAACCTGAGCACCACCACGGCGGCGGCGAGCACGTTGATATTGCCGCTCACCATCCAGCTGGTAACCGTCAGCTTCGACGTTCCTTCGGCCCAGCTCAGCCTTCCCGGCCACATGGTATTCGTGAGTCCGAACCAGGTGAACGTGCAGGTGCCATGGGAATTGCAGGGGCAGAGTTCCGTGCAGATGAAGGTGACCGCAGGCGACGGAGCCGGCCTCGCATTCGGCAACGTGGTAACCGTACCGCTTTCGGACTACTCACCCGCGTTGTTCAAGGTGGGCGATCAAGTTGCGTCAGAAGATTTGAAGGGAAATGTGATCGGCCCGTCCAATCCGGCTGCGCGGGGGCAGACAATCCAACTCTACGCAAACGGTCTGGGTCCCGTTACGAATCAGCCCGCGAGCGGCGACCCGGCGCCCTCATCGCCTCTGGCTAGCTGCAAGTCGGCTGCGACGGTGACCATCGGGACCACGCAGGTCTCGCCCAGCTTCTGTGGCCTTGCGCCTGGTTTTGCGGGACTTTATCAGCTGAACGTCGCGGTTCCCTCGGGCTTGACGCCTGGATCGTATCCCGTGTCGGTCAGCATCGGCGGCCAAACATCGCAAACGGCGAATATCGCAGTTCAGTAGCGGCGCGGCGGCAGGAGCTACTGGCCCTGTCCTACTTGGAACGATGCACCCGCGATACTGATCGTTCCTTGGCGGGCGGCGCCGGTAGTGTTCGCGGAAGCGGTGATTGTCACCTGCCCGCTGCCGCTGCCGCTGGCCGGCGACACGGTAATCCAATCGAGGTTGCTCGACGCGCTCCAGGCGCAGCCTCCGCCTAGCGCGCCAATGTTAACCGTAGCAGAGCCGCCCGCCGCCGCAAATTGCTGGCTGGTCGGAGAGATTCCAAAACCGCAGGTTCCAATGCCGGCGACGAAGATGTCGGTCTTGCCGGCGGGCGAGATCTTGCCTACGCCGCCCAGTTTGTCGAAAATCGGGCCGCTCGTCGAGCCGACCACGTAGGTGTTGCCGGCCGAATCGAAATCCACCCCATAGCCGACCTGTACGCCGTCGCTGCCGAGGTAGGTGAAGTAATCGATGCCGGCCGTACCCGCGCGCGACGGGTTAAGGCGCAGCAAGAACGCATCCATGCTGCCGTCATACGACGCTTGCAGCGCGCCCGCGCTGGCCGGCAACCCGGCAGACATCGTCATGCCGGAGATGTAGAGCAGCCCATTCGGGTCGCGTTTCAAATCGAACGGGACGTCAGGCCCGGCGCCGCCAAAGTAAGTCGAGTAAACCAACTGGCTGGCGCGATCGGGGCTCGCAGGATTCAGAATCGCGATGAAACCATCCGTATTGCCGCCGTAGCTGGTCTGGAGCGCGTTTCCGGTTACCGGGAAATTGGAGGAGTTTGTGTAGCCGGTAACGATGACCAAACCGGCCGGATCCAGCACAATTTTGCGCGCATCGTCCAGGTCACTACCGCCGAGATAAGTGGCATACAATAAACCGCTGGAGCCCAGCGCCGGATTGATGTGGGCCACATAAGCGTCGCCGCCGCCGCGATACGACAACTGGTAGCCGTTCTGTACGGGCGCATCGTAGTAGTAGCTTCCGCCGGCGATCCAGACCGTGCCGTCGGCAGCAACGGCGATTCCGCGTCCGATATCCCAACCGGAGCTGCCCAGCAGCGACGAATACAACAACGAATTGCCGCCGCTTTGGGTGGGGTCGAAACCGGCGATGAAGATGTCCTGGAGCCCTGTACGCCCGCTCTGAATTCCGCCGGCGTTCGGAAAATCGTTGGACTCAGTGCCGCCCGTTACCCAAACGGTTCCGTTGGGAGCGATGGCAATTCCAGTCCCGACATCCGAACCGCTGCCCTCGATATAGCTTGCGTAGGCGAGGTTCTGATTAGAATCGATCCATGCCAGCCAGCCGTGCGTATTGGGAGCGCTCTTGAAGCTGGTTTGAAAACCGCCGGAGGTGGCAGGGAAATTCGTGGATTGAGTGCCGCCCGCCAGATACACATCGCCGCGCGGGCTTACGGCCATCCCGCCGAAGGTTTCCGCGCTGTTTCCTCCCAAGTACGTCGCAAAGACCAATTGGGAGCCCGGCGCCGCGTGCGGATCGATCTTCGCAACGAATACATCGCCGGATCCGCCCGCAGTTTTTTGCGAAGCATTTCCCGAGACGGGGAAATCGCTGGAATTGGTGGTGCCCGCGATGTACAGAAACCCGATCTGGTCGTGCCCAACCGCGTAAGCGATGTCTTGATTGGATCCGCCGAAGTAAGCGGATAATGTCAGCACGGGATCGATCACCAGCTCGCGGTTATGGTTGTAAGCACCCAGCGCGAAGCCGAATGAGCCGTCAGCATTGCGGCGATAGCAGCTTTGGACCGGAACGCGCGCGCCGTGCTCATCCATTTGATACGCGACCGGCCGCTTCTGCACCAGGGCCGCGATCAGGTCACCGCTGCGATCGAGCTTAGCGCGCGCACCCGCTAGCCGCAGACGGATCCGGCCTGGATCGGCGCCCGGCGCAACGTTCAGATCGTACTCCAGTTCGCCCGCATTGCCGTAATAGACCAGATCCACGCCGGGATAAATGCCGGAGACGCGTAAGCGGCCGTAATTGTCAATATGTTGGCGCCACGCCGCCGGATCGTTTCCGAAGAACAAGCTGGTCGTCGATCGCAGCTTCTCCTGACCGTCCGGGCGCGCATTCGGATCGGCACCCTGGAAGCGCAGCGAAACTTTGCCGCCCGCGGTCTCGAGCATCGCGCGGTTCTTGGAAAACTGGAAGCGATAGCGCGCGCCGCGAGCGACGAACGCGGCCCGATCGCTGGCCGGCTCGAACCGGAGCGGCGCATGATCGAGCAGTTGAACGGCGTCTGCCGGGGCGGCGGCCCGCACCGCGCTACACGTCACTCCGGCGCAGAAAGCAGCGCCCAACAGTAGAAACGTACTTGTGTTCATGTCGAGACGAATACTAACGACGCGTCCGGTGAAGCGCAGGTTAACCGGAAATCGCGCATCGCTTCAGAACTCCCTTACAAAACTTGACAGTGGAAAAGCGAGCAATAGATGAGTTTAGCGTAACGGGCCATGCCCGCACAGCGTCTGGCGAAGCAAGATGCCTTGCAAACTCTTGGGGATTGCACTCACCGGGACCGCGTGCGCTCTGGCTTTATTCGCCGCCGACTCCTGGAAAAACAGAGATTACACGCAGTGGACTGACGACGACATTAACAAAATCCTGACGGACTCTCCCTGGGCGAAGGAACAAACTGTAACACCGCAGCGCCCGAACTATGGCGGCCGCGGCGGGGGAGGTGGGATGGGCCGGCGTGGCGGCATCGGTTTTCCCGGCGGCGGCTATCCAGGAGGTTACCCGGGCGGCGGTTATCCCGGCGGCGGTTACCCGGGCGGCGGATATCCGGGTGGCGGCGGACGCTATCCTCGAGGCGGCGGTTATCCCGATGACACCGGCGGCGGGTACCCCAACACTGCACCCATGAATGTCACCATCCGCTGGGACAGCGCCTTGCCCGTTCAGCAGGCCTTGCAACGCCAGGGCGCCGCCAGCGCGGAAGAAGCCAAAGCAGTGGCGGAGGCGAGCGAGAAATACTACGTGGTCTCGGTCTTCGGCTTCCGCATGCCCGCCAATCGCCGCAACCGTTACGGTGCCGGCAATCCCGATTCTGACGACGATCAGGACCGCACGCATACGAGCGCCGATGCGTTGCGGTCGCAGCTCCTTGACGCTGCCCAGCTGGTCCCCAAAGGCGGACGCGCGATCTACGCCCAGGACGTGCAGGTTGAGAGTCTAGGCTCTGAGATCCATTTCCTGTTCCCGCGCACTCCACCGATCGCTCCGAGCGCCAAAGAAGTCGATTTCATACTTGAAGTCCGCGGCCTCAAACTGCAGCACAAATTCCACCTGCCCGACATGCAGTACCAAGGCCAACTCGCGTTGTAGATCAGACCCTTCTCGAATCCGCGCTCCTCGGTTTGTCCGCGGCTTTCGGCGCCGGAAGGAATTGAACGCCAGTCACTGTCTTACAATCGAGTCATATGACGGTGACACGATCTTCGTGCCTCCTGCTGGCCTTCGCTCTCGGGTTAGGCGCGCAAAAGCAGCCTTTCGATGTGCAGGCGCTGATGAAGATCGCGCGCATTAGCGAGCCGCAGCTTTCGCCGGACGGCAAAACGGTCGCGTTCACAGTTCAGAGCATTAATCTCGATCAGAACACCAAGCCGAAACAGATCTACACGGTTCCAGTGCTGGGTGGCGCGCCGCGCCAGATCACCACCCAGGGCGATGACAACGAACGGCCGCAATGGTCGCCCGATTCCAAGCGCATCGCGTTCATCTCCAACCGCGGCGGTTCGGCGCAAGTCTGGACCATGAACGCGGACGGCTCTGAGCCGAAGCAGATTACCAACATCTCGACGGAGGCAGGCGGCGTGCTCTTTTCGCCGGACGGGAAGAAGCTCGTCTTTACCAGCGACGTGTATGCCGATTGCGCCGACGACGCCTGCAACCAGGCTCGACTGGACGCCGAAAAGAACAGCAAAGTCAAAGCGCGCAGCTACACCACGCTTCTCTACCGCCACTGGACGGACTGGCAGAGGAAACGCCGCTCGCACCTGATGGTAGTGGATGCCGAGGGCGGCGCGGTGAAGGACCTGACGCCCGGCGACCGCGACGTGCCGCCATTTTCGCTGGGCGGCCCCGACGACTATGCGATCTCGCCGGATTCCAAAGAAGTCTGCTACTCGATGAATGCCGACCCGGTGACCGCAATCAGCACCAACTCTGACCTGTTCGTCGTCCCGATCGGCGGCGGCGATTCCACGAAGATTACGATAAATGCCGGCGCCGACGCGAGCCCGCAATATTCGCGGGACGGCCGCTGGCTCGCCTATCGCAGCCAGGCTCGCGCGGGATATGAGAGCGACCGCTGGCGGTTGATGGTGCTCGAACGCGCCACCGGCAAGGTAAACAGCGTCACCGAAGCGCTGGATCGCTCGGTGGAGAGCTTCACCTGGTCGCCCGATTCCAATGCGCTTTTTTACACGGTGATCGATCGCGGCCGCCAAAGCATTCAAATGATTCCCGCCGCCGGAGGAGCAAGCCGCATTATCGTTTCCGGCCCCCACACGTTCGACGACATGCAATTCAGCTCGGACGGAAAAACCATGATTTATTCCGGGCAGAGCGGATCCGCGCCGACGGAGTTGTACCGGGCATCGTCAAGCGGCGGCACGTCTTCGGCGCTCACGCATCTCAACGACGCGTTGCTCTCCGGTTACGCTCTGACCCCGCTCGAGGAATTTTGGGTTGAAAGCTCGGACAAGGCGCGCGTCCAGAGCTTTTTGGTGAAGCCTCCGAATTTCATCGCCAGCCGAAAATATCCGGTGCTCATGCTGATCCATGGCGGACCGGAAGGCGAATGGGGCGAGAGCTGGACTTATCGCTGGAACGCGCAGGTATTCGCAGCCGCTGGATTCGTGGTCGTGATGCCCAACCCGCGCGGCTCCTTCGGCTACGGCCAGAAGTTCACCGAAGACATTAAAGACGATTGGGGCGGCAAGCCCTACGACGACATCATGGCCGTCACCGACTACACCGCTGCCCTGCCCTACGCGGACTCGAACCGCATGGCGGCGGCGGGCGGCTCCTACGGCGGTTACATGATCGACTGGATTCTCGGCCATACTCAGCGCTTTAAGGCCCTCATCTCGCACGCCGGCGTCTACGATCTGCGCAGTGAGTTTGGCGCCACCGAAGAACTGTGGTTCCCGCTCTGGGAGTTCAGTGGAACGCCGTGGGATAATCCCGACTCGTACGCGAAATGGTCGCCCAGCTACTACGTCAAGGATTTCCATACCCCGACCCTGGTGATTCACGGTGAACAGGATTTTCGAGTGCCCTACACGCAAGGATTGCAGCTTTTTACGGCGCTGCAAATTCAGAAAGTGCCTTCCAAGCTCCTGGAGTTTCCCGACGAAGGCCATTGGATTCTGAAGCCGCAGAACAGCGTACTTTGGTACAACTCGTTCCTGGACTGGATCGGGGAATGGACCAAGCCGGTGTCATCCGCGAATTAGCGCGATGCCGTCGCGAGTCCATGTGTCGCGATGCCGGCGCGAGCAGTTCGCGGTCTGGCGTCTGATATACTCGCGAAAGGTCCGCAGTTTTTCCTATGCCTGATTACCGTCTCGGCGATATTATCGACGATCATTGTATAAAGTGCCGCCGTATTACGAATCACGCCATTGTTTCCCTGGTAGATCACGAGCCGGCCAAGGTCCGGTGCCGGACCTGCTATCACGACCACGACTATCGCCACGAGCAGGCGCCCCCGTCCAAGAAGGACCTGAAGAAGCAGGAGCTTTTTAACGAGGTGCTTTCTTCTGTGGCCCCGGCTGGTGCGGCCGCGGACCCGGCCGATCCCGAAGAACCGCCCAAAGCCAAGCCCGACAAGGCCCGCGGCAAAAAGGCGTGACCGCGGCCTGGGATCCACAGCGTTATCAGAAAAAGCATTCCTTCGTCTGGCAATACGGCGAAAGCCTGCTCGAACTGCTGCAGCCGCGCGCCGGCGAACGGATCCTCGATATCGGGTGCGGAACCGGACAGCTCACGGCCGAGATCGCGCGCTCCGGCGCGACAGTGATCGGGCTCGACAATTCACCCGAAATGCTCGCGGAGGCAAGGAAGAATTTTCCGGAAGTCACCTTCGAACCAGCCGACGCGGTAAGCTTCCAATTCGCTGAGCCGTTCGATGCGATCTTTTCCAACGCCGCGCTCCACTGGGTGAAGGACCACGCGGCAGTCGCGGCCTGCGCTGCTCGCGCGTTGCGGCAGGGCGGCCGGTTCGTCTGCGAATTCGGCGGGAAAGGCTGCATCGCCTCCGTCATTGAGGCGCTCGGAGCCGTGCTCGGACCCCGGGCCGGTCAGCAATGCCCGTGGACTTTCCCCAGCGTCGGCGAGTTCGCGCCGCTGCTCGAAAAAAACGGGCTGGAAGTGAATCAAGCTTTTCTCTTCGATCGCCCTACGCCGCTCGAAGGCGAGAACGGTATCGAGGACTGGCTCAGGATGTTCTGCATGAGCTACTTCCGCGGCCTATCGGCCGAAGAAACGCGGCAAGCAACCTCGCGAATCGCCGAGCGCCTGCGCCCAAAGCTGTATCGAGAGGGCACTTGGACCCTCGATTACAGGCGGCTGCGCATCGTGGCCCACGAGCGAGCGCGCCGCTAAGTCTTCTTCAGTTCGTTCTTGAGGTCCTGGACAACCTGGTTGCTGTCGCCGCCCTTCAAATCCTTCTCGAGCCTGCGCAGCGCCAGCCCCACAACGTCACGATGATGCAGCTTGGCCCCCAGCTCGTCCGTATCGCTTAAGCGCAGCCACAAGTCGTGGAGCCGATCCACATCCTCTGGCCATAGCCTCGGCGGGTGCGGCCCCAGGTTGACGAAGATGGATGGCCGATCGGAGCTGATGATCTCGAGCGAAAACGCGTGCCGCGGCTCGGGCAGACTCTCCCATGCCAGGCCGATCTTTCGCGCCAGCTCTTCCGACGTCATGCGCGCGGAAACACCGGTGACCAGCCGCGACACCTGTAGCTTGGCAGCCGATTGCACCATGGCATCGAAGGGATTCACCGCCGGAACCACCAGCAGTTCCACCGGCTTGCCTTCTTTTTCCGCCATCTCGACGACGTGGCTGAACAATTCGCGCTCGTAGTCGCTGAAAATCTGATCGTCGGCCAGGTCATATTCGCCCACGCCGGTCGATATCGTGCGCACCGTCATCACTACGATGTCGTGACGCCGCAGATTGGTCTTTTGCAGCACCTTCCGCAGGTGCTCCATCTGATGATAGTCCCGCACGGCCACCAGCACGCAGCCGGCGCGCGCGTGCAAGGTCCCGGTGCTGACCTGCGGCTGGTGCTCCAGGTTGAACTCCTCCAGCGGTTTCTTCTCCAAATGCTGTAGCCGGCGCTTACGCGCGTTCACGTGTTCAGAAATGGTGAACACCACAAAAACAACGCCGGTGAAAGCCAGCCCGTAAATGGTCGCGATCTGTTTGGTGAACAGGTTGGCGACAGCGACGAATCCCAGGATCAGCGTCGTCACGCCCAGCCCAACCGGAATTTCCAGGCCGCTGATGTGCAAATTAAACGGAAACTTGTATTCCTGATCGTGCCGCTGATACCGGAGCACCAGCACGCCCAGCGATTTCAAGAAGAAGCTCCAGACCACGCCGAAGGCGTACGCCTCACCCAGCAGATACATGTCGCCGCGACTCGCGATGATTGTGAGCACTTGAAGCAGGGCAATCAGGTTGATGATGCGGTAGGTAGTCCCGAAGCGCTTGTGCGGCTTGCGGAACCAGTCCAGCAGCACACCGTCCTCGGCCACGCGATTCATGACGCCGTTAGCTCCGATAATGGCCGTGTTCACCGCGCCGGAAAGGATCAAAATGCCGACGATTACGACGAAGATGTGGAACAGCAGCTTGAGCAGTTCGGGCCCCGCCAGGCGCATCGCCAAGCCGCCTAGCAGGTTGTCGGCGTACATATTGCGGATATCCGAGGGCGTGATGATGATGCCCGCCAGCACCGTGATGATGCCCGTGCAGATCACCGCGTACCAACAAACGATGTTGGCGGTAATCCGGAGATTCCTCATTTTCGGATATGCGATCTCGCGATATACCTGGGCCAGAGTTTCAAAACCGCTCATCGACAGCAGCGAATGTCCGAACGCGATGATCAGCGCAATGACAGGGATGCTGGGCCAAAACGTTCCTTTGAACCACCCCAACGCGTCAGGATTGGCGGGGCTGAACCGCAGATTGTGCGGGAGGGGCGCCGGAGGAAGCGTCGCGTGGCCGCGCAGCAAGATGGTAAGCGGCGCCCAGATTATGAACGCCACCACCATAACGGTCGTAATCTGCATGATGCGCAGCGCTTTGCCGCTGGATTCGTGAATGCCTTTAATATTCGTCCACCAGAAGTAACCGGTGACCACAACCGCGAAAAAGGCCGCGAAGTGGTCCACGTTGAATGGGAACGACTGTCCCATCATGTGCGCGATCTCGTCCAGCAGGTGTCCGAGATACTGGCCCGCGCTGACCACACTGATCGGCCCGGTCAGGATGTAGTCGAATACCAGGGCCGAAACTGAGAACTTCGCGATCATCGGCCCCATGCTGTCCTTGACCACGATGTACACGCCGCCGCGCACGAACATGCTGCAGCTTTCCATGTACACGGATCGGACCGCGAAGCTGAACAGCATCACGGCCAAGACGAACCAGGGTGCAGCCGGGCCAATGGCAACTTCAGCGATGCCTCCGGCATAGTAGGCCGAGGAGGCCAGGTCCGAGAGGACGATCGCTGCGCCACGCCAAAAGCTGATGAACGAAAGTGCGACGGTGGTGGCCACCACGACCTTGGCGGTGTTCGTGATGGGCCTTCTTTCTTCGGGTGACATTACTGCCGTGCGTTTTCCCAGTTCCATTTTACTGAAGGCATGGCTTATATCCTACGATGAGATGTGGCGCCCACCCCAGCCCTCCTCATTGCAGAAGAACTGCACAAGCGAGGCTACATGGCCTGGCTGGTGGGCGGCTGCGTAAGGGATCTGGTGCTGGGCTGTGAACCGAAGGATTATGATATCGCAACCGATGCGACTCCCGGCGCGCTGCTCCAAATTTTCCCGCGCGCGCAATTAGTGGGCGCGCAGTTCGGCGTCATCCTGGTCGATGGCGTGGAGGTTGCGACCTTCCGCAGCGACCATTCTTACCAGGACGGCCGCCACCCCGGCCAGGTGGTCTTCGAAAAGGATCCGCGCCAGGACGTGCTGCGGCGCGACTTCACTATTAACGCGCTCCTGCTGGATCCGGCGCACCTGGACGACCCCGCCGGTCACGTGGTCGATTACGTCGGCGGCCTTGACGATCTCCGTAACAAGGTCATTCGCGCCATCGGCGATCCCGCGCAGCGCTTCCAGGAAGATCATCTGCGCATGCTGCGCGCCGTCCGGTTTGCAGCGCGGCTGGGTTTCAAAATCGATGCAGCCACTCTGGCCTCCATCCGGGAACTGCACGCGCGCATCCGCCGCGTTTCGCCGGAACGGATCCGCGATGAGCTGTCTCGAATCCTCACCGAAGGCGGCGCACGCCGCGGCTTCGAACTCCTGGATTGCTCCGGGCTGCTCGAAGACGTCCTGCCGGAGATCGGAGCGATGAAGGGCGTCCAGCAGCCGCCGGAATTTCACCCTGAGGGCGACGTCTGGACCCACACATTAATCATGCTGGAGGGTCTGCACAATGCCACACCGACGCTCGCCTGGGGCGTGCTGCTGCACGACGTCGGTAAACCCGGCACGTTTCGCATTGCCGGCCGCATCCGCTTCGACGGCCACGTCGAGCTGGGCGAACGCATCGCTCGCGATATTCTGACGCGGCTGCGATTTTCGAACGCCGACATCGATCAAATCGTCGCGCTTATCCACAACCATATGCGGTTCACGCATGTCCAGCAGATGCGCGAGAGCACTCTGAAACGCATGCTGCGCATGGATCGCTTCGAGGAACATCTGGAGCTGCACCGGCTGGACTGCGCCTCGAGCCACAATAATTTGGACAACTACCAGTTCGTCAAGTCCAAGTTCGAACACGCGCCACCCGAGCTGCTTCGCCCGCCGCGCCTGGTCACCGGCGACGATCTGATCGCGGCCGGTTACCGCCCCGGTCCGGATTTTTCCCGCATGCTCGAAGTCGCCGAGGACGCGCAGCTCGAGTCCCGCATCCAGACCAAAGAGGAGGGCCTGGAGCTGGTCCGGCTGCTCTTCGGATCCCCCGACAGCTAAGGCCGCCAGTAGAGCTAGAATGCACCGAGGAGAACTCTCATGAGCGATCGACCGAACAGCGATTCGACGGCCCCGGTTCAGCGCGATAGCGCGCGGCGCGATTTCTTGACTGGCGCAGCGGCGGGATTAGCAGGCGCCGTGGCAGTCAATTCCGCGCTCGCCCAACAAGCGGCACCGCCTGGTGGAACCCCTGCGGAAGATCCTCAAGCGCCCAAAGGCCTCGGACCGCGCGGCATGGTGGACAACCGGTTCCCGCTCACCTATCAGCATTCCGTGCCGCAAGGCGTGCGCGTCTTAATGCAATTCTTCGAAGCTTTGAGCCAGCGCAATCTCAGAGGCATCGCCGACGTGATGCATTTTCCCTTTGTTTCCTTCGAGGGCACCGAACCTGTAGTGGTGGAGAGACCCGAACAACTGTTCGCGCACGCCCCCGCCTCGATCAACATGTCGGAGAATCCCGAACGCTATACAGATCACGACGGCTATCTCAAACCCGGATCGTACGACGTGTTCGACGGCCTCGAGGTCCTCAATTGCGATCCTGTCCTGGCCGGCATTGCCATGCGCTACAACCGCTATGGGAGCGATGGCAAGAAGCTGACCCGCTGTGAGGGCGTCTATTCCATCACCAACAACGACGGACGGTGGGCGATTCAAATGATGTCCACCATCTTTACTCCAGCCCCTATGACCGGCGTCGTATTTACCGACACCATCGAAGCCGCCAAGCGTTGCCGCATCGATCACGATTTGGCTTATCAGGTGTCGGACCGAAGCGTGGACGCGCCGACGTCGCAATTAGGCCACACGGCCGCGGTCGTGAATACCGGCGGCCAGCCCTGGACATTGGGCCCTGCGGGAAAAGCGATGGACCAGTTCAAGGTGAAGGGCATCAAGACACGGCTGCGAGTTACCGAGGTAACGCCGGAAAGCCGCGCGCGCATTCAGCCCAGCGCCAATCCGCCGGCCGACTACGCCAACTATCGCGCGCTTTTTCCTCAGAGCGGCGTAGGCAACTGGGGCTGGGTTTACGGCGTTCTTCCCGAAAGCCGGGTCCTCCATGCCACATTCGACAAAGCGCATATGTTCTCCGGCGCCATTCGATTTACCGCGGCCGGAGAAGAATGCAGCTACAACTCCGATCTTTCGGTGATCACCTACAAGAAAGGGCACTGGGGCCGCGCCGGCACGCTGGCCTACACGACCCCGCACGATCGCTCCAACGACGTCCTCCGCGCTTGATCGAAAGCACGGCTTGGGAACGGGATCGAATTTGCTATATCCCGCTTAGCAGTGTATTGATCGTGGATGCTGTTTGACACGCAAAACCCCGCAACGATATAGTGAAACGCATTACGGCAGTGCTCCCAGGTTCGCACCGCGAGCGCCGGCCTCTAGCAAAAACGGGGACGTTTTGCGCGAAGAAAGGAAGACTGCGTGAGTCGAAAGAATGTCGTTCGTATGGCCCCCCTGGCGGGCCTGTTAGTTTGCGTGACCCTGCCCCTTCTTGCTCAATCCGGAGCGAAGAATGGAGAGTGGACCACCTATGGTGGAGATCTGGGCTCTACCCGCTACTCCCCACTCGATCAGATCAACGCCTCCAACTTCAATAACCTGGAGGTCGCCTGGCGCTTCAAAACCGATAACCTCGGTCCGCGTCCGGAATTTCAGTACGAATCCACGCCGCTCATGGTGCATGGCGTTCTGTATGTCACTGCGGGCAGCCGCCGCGCCGTAGTCGCGCTGGATGCAGGCACCGGCGAAATGCTGTGGATGCATAGCGAGAACGAAGGAAAACGCGGCATGAACGCGCCGCGCCAGCTCTCCGGTCATGGCGTTGCCTATTGGACCGACGGCCGCGAGGAACGCATCCTCTATGTGACGCCCGGATATCGGCTTATCGCACTGAACGCGAAAACCGGCGTTCCCGTTTCCAGCTTCGGCAATAACGGCGTGGTGGACCTGAAGGAGAATGACGACCAGGAAATCGATCTCGAAACCGGTGAGGTCGGGCTGCACTCCACTCCGCTGGTCGCCGGCGATGTGGTTGTGGTCGGCGCCGCCCATAAGGCCGGCGGCAATATTCCCAGCTTCAAGCACGTCAAAGGCTACGTCCGCGGTTTCGACGCGCGCACCGGCAAACGCCTCTGGATTTTCCACACTATCCCCAAGCCCGGCGAATTTGGCATCGAAACCTGGCTGAACGACTCCTGGTCCTACACCGGCAATACGGGCGTTTGGGGCCAGATGTCAGCCGACGTGGCGACGAACACTCTGTACTTGCCGGTCGAACTGCCGACCGGTGATTATTACGGCGGCCACCGCCCCGGCGCCGGATTGTTCGGTGAAAGCATCGTCGCTCTCGATCTGCACACGGGCCAGCGCAAATGGCATTATCAGCTCGTCCATCACGGTATCTGGGATATGGATATCCCCTGCGCGCCCATATTGACCGATATCAACGTGAATGGCCGTGTTGTTCCGGCTCTGGCGCAGCCCACCAAACAAGCGTTCCTCTACGTTTTCAATCGCGTCACGGGCCAACCGATCTGGCCGATGGAAGAGCGCCCGGTTCCCAAAGGCGATGTGCCCGGCGAGTGGTACTCGCCGACGCAGCCCTTCCCCAGCAAGCCACCGGCCTACGACAATCAGGGCGTGACTGAGGACAGTCTCATCAATTTCACTCCGGAGCTGCACGAAGAAGCCGTGAAGCTGGTTTCAAAGTACAAGATCGGGCCCATCTTTACGCCTCCCGTGGTCAGCAATCCGGACGGCCCGCTGGCCGCGATTACGTCACCCGGTTCACTCGGCGGCAGCAATTGGCCTGGTGGATCCTATGATCCCGAAACGCACACGGTTTATGTTTTCTCGCAAACCGCAACGGCCACGCTCGGTCTGGTCAAGCCCGATCCGTCGAAGTCGGACATGAACTATGTTCAGGGCATCGCTCGTCCAGGCGGACGCGCTGAAGCTGCGGCGAACGGTGGTGTTGGATCGGCCGCTGCTCCGGACGGCGGGCGAGGCGCTGCTGGCGGACGTGGAGCAGCCGCCGGACGCGGTGGACGCGGCGGCGATGGTTCCGGCGAGGGCGGCGGGTTCGGCCTCAGCGTCAAGGGCCTGCCCCTGCTCAAGCCACCCTACGGCCGCATTAGCGCAATCAGTCTGGACAAGGGCGACATCGTCTGGCAGGTTGCTCACGGCGAAACACCCGATAACATCCGCAACAACCCGGCTCTCAAGGGCCTGAACATACCGCGCACCGGCCGGTCCGGCATCATCGGCGTCCTGACCACCAAGACCCTCGTGATCGCAGGTGAAGCGGGCTTCTTTACGGCCCCCAACGGCCAGCGCGGCGCTATGCTGCGCGCCTATGACAAGGCCACCGGCAAGGAAGTCGGCGCAGTTTACATGCCCGCGCCCCAGAGCGGCTCGCCCATGACCTACATGGTGAACGGCCAGCAGTACATCGTGTTGGCTATCAGCGGCGCCGGCTATAGCGGCGAACTGATCGCCTTCAAACTCGGCGCCTAGCGATACTCTGTTGTTAGCCGCGGATGCAGGCCGATAAGCGCGAATTGACTTCGTCTTGTCTGGATGCATCCGCGTTCGTCTGCGGCTAGAGCCATTCGCCCGTAACTTTTCCCCTCCGCCCCCGTATAAACCGGCATGGCGGCCAAGCTCGCGTTCAGATCTTCCTCGGAACCAACCCGCGCTCTCTTTCGTATCCCCGTGAGACCGATATGCTGAATCTCGCTGCAGACATTAAGTATGCCGTTCGCCAGTTTCGGCGCTCCCCGGTGTTCACACTCACGGCCGTCCTGACGTTGTCGCTCGGAATCGGCGGAACCACCGCAATTTTCTCTTTGATGCATGACGTCATGTTCCGCTCGCTCCCGGTCGCCGATCCTCCCCGCCTGTACCGCATCGGCTCCGGTTACGACTGCTGTGTGGAGGGCGGTCCACAGGACAACTGGGGCATGTACTCGTTCCCGCTATTTGAGCGGCTCCGTGCCTCCGCGCCGGAATTTGAGGAGCTGGCGGCGTTTCAATCGACTGACTGGCAGTACAGCGTCCTGCGCCCGAACATCGATACCGTCCCCAAACCATTGCGCGGCGAATACGTAACGGGCAACTACTTTTCGGTTTTTGGCATTCGCCCGTTTGCCGGCCGGTTGTTCTCGCCCGCCGACGATCGCGCGTCGGCCGTTCCGGTTACGGTCTTGAGCTATCGGGCGTGGCAATCGGAGTGGGGTGCGAGTGGGTCCGCGATCGGATCCACCGTGAACATCCAAGGCCAGCCATTCGCCATCATCGGGATCGCTCCTCCAGGATTTTTCGGCGATACGCTCAAAAGCAACCCGCCGGACTTTTGGCTTCCTCTGCAGCAAGAGCCGCTCATCGCCGGACACGAATCCCTCTTAAGACAATCCGTGTCAGCTTGGCTGCGCTCTATTGGACGGCTGAAGCCGGGCGCGTCGACAGACGGGATGCCAGCCCGTCTTACCGCAGTCCTCCGCCAGTGGCTGGAACACGACAGCGGATATCCGGCGGCCTGGATGGGTGAAGTCCAGCGCGTGCTGCCGAGACAGCACATTGAGGTAATTCCCGCGGGGAACGGCGTAGAAGAGATGCGCGACGATTACGGCAGCAGCTTGCAAATTCTCCTCTCGTTGTGTGGGCTGGTGCTGCTGATCGCCTGCGCCAATGTCGCAAATCTGGTGATTGCCCGGGGCATGGCGCGCCGTGTGCAAACGTCCATACGTCTTGCGATGGGCGCTTCGCGCATCCGCCTCATCTCGCAGTCTTTGGTCGAAAGCGTTCTTCTGGGCGTCGGGGGAGGCGCGATTGGAGTGCTGGTCGCGTACGCCGCGGACAAGCTGATCGTCGCGCTCGCGTTTCACAACGCCACCTATCTGCCTTTCAGCACCACCCCATCGCTTTCTGTCCTGGCATTTGCGTTCGCGCTGTCGCTGGCTACCGGAATGATTGCTGGCGGCGTTCCAGCATGGCTCGCTGCGCGCCGCGATCCCGTGGAAGCACTCCGCGGCGCCGGCCGGAGCACTCGGGATCATTCCTCCATTGCGCGCAAAGCGCTGCTGGTTGTGCAAGCCACGCTCGCAATGGTCTTGGTGGCCGGCGCTGCCATGCTGACCCGCGGTTTATCTAAACTGGAACACCAGGATTTCGGGTTCCGGTCTGAGGGCCTGGTCAGCGTTAATTTCAACCCGTTGCCCTCGTCTTATCCGCAGGACCGTCTCCAGGCCGTTTACCGCGATCTCCTCGACCGCCTGCGGCGCGTCCCCGGCATCGAGCGCGCCAGCTTGGCGATGTATACGCCGTTCATGGACAACTGGGGAGAGTTGATTGTTATCGATGGCCATCCTCCCGCCCGATTTAACCAGAACTCCGGCGCGTCCTGGGAGCGCGTCAGTGCAGGCCATTTTGAGACGGTTGGGCAGCCGGTACTCCGCGGACGCAGCATCACTGATGCGGACTCAGAGCATACCGAAAACGTAGCTGTCGTCAACGAAGCGTTTGTGCGCCGCTTCTTGCCGGGCGAGGATCCCCTGGATAAGCATTTCGGCATTGACCTGCCCGCCAACGCGCGTACATTCCGAATCGTTGGGATCGTGAGGGATGCCAAGTACACGCAGCCGGCCCGTCCGGTGCGGCCTATGTTTTTTGTGCCGCTTGCCCAAACCGCAAAGTACAACGAATCCACGCTTGAAAAACTGGAAGCGCGGTCTCACTTCATGACCGGCGCTCTTCTGCGTACGCGCAGAGATCCAGGCGAGTTGGAACCGGTGTTGAGAAGGGCTTTGGCGGATGCCGATGCGAATCTCACGCTGGTGAGCGTCCGCACGATCAATCAGCAAATCTCGCTCGTGTTGGACCAGCAGCGCGCCGTCGCAACTCTCGCCGGATTGTTCGGCATTGTCGCCCTGGTGCTCGCGGCCGTCGGTCTATACGGTGTTCTCGCCTACAGCGTCGTCCAGCGGACCAGCGAGATCGGCATCCGAATGGCGCTCGGCGCCAGGCCCGGAAAAGTGGTCGGCCTAATTTTGCGCAGCGCGTTTGTGCTGGCGGGTATGGGCCTGTTGCTCGGGATACCGGTCGCTGCTGCGGTGGGTAGAATCATCGCCAGCCAGGTCTACTATGGCGTCGCGGGAACGGATCTGGTCGCCCTGTCGGCCGCTGCCGGCGCTCTGGCAGCGTGCGCTTTGATAGCCGCCACAGCCCCTGCTGTCCGGGCCGCGGCCATCGATCCCATGACCGCGTTAAGAACCGAATAGCTCGGCTTGGTTCCCTCTCCATTTCCACGCATCCAAGAATGGGATGAAGAAAGGAGACGGAAGCGGATGCACGCTCATAAAGTGTTGAAACTGGGAGCGGCCGTTTGCGCAGTCAGCTTTCTGGCCGCAGCTTCTAACGCGGCGGTAACGCCGCGGACCGGTCGAAGAACAACTCACCTGCTCAACGATATGCAATACGATGCCAGGCAAATCGCGCATCATGCCCAGGTGATGGAAAACCTCGCGGATCACACGCAATTCAGCTGGGATACCGAAGGCCTTGAATTGCGCAGCGTCAGAACCGAGATCAATGACATGGGCAATCGCCTTGGCAGATTGCAAGCGATGGAGAACGCGGTCGCTCCATCCGAGCAACAGGCCATTCAGCGCCTTCAGCCCCTCGTAGAGCAGATGGCCCAGAATGCCGACGCCGCTATTCAATTCCGCAACTCGCATCACAGCGGGTATTGGGCTGGACCTTTCATGACCGACGTGAAAAGCATTCACGCTGAAGCAAATACTCTGGTCCGGACGATTCACCGCGATCGGGAGCGGCTTGGCGCTTAGTTAAACGTCGGCCGGGGACGCGCGGCTTGCAACGAAGCGCGCCTGCGCGTCCGCGGCTCAGCTGTTCAGAACTTGAATTGCACTGCCAATTGCAGCATCCTCGGATTTAGGATTGTAGTCGGGGTCCCGCCGATGCCGCCCTTGGTAAACGGCGTGATGGACGAACCCAGCGTCTGCGCTTCGGCCGTGACGACGTTGGAGTTCAGAACATTGAAAATCTGGCCTTGCGCTTTGATAGTCCACCGGTCGTGGATCACGAAGTCCCGCCGAATCCCGATGTCGAGCTGGTTCAACTGCGGCGTCAACCGGCTGCCGGGAGCTACCAGCACCAGGGTCTCGGACCCTTGCGCCAATCCCGAATCGACGACGGCGCCCGGGGTTGGACAGGCGCAATTGCTCGGGTATTTGGTGCTGGAATTGATGGTCCAATACACTTCCTTCAAGCCCTGCTGCGCACCCGCAAATGTCGTCTCGGCATTGGTGATGCTGTAGGGCGCGATCGCGCCGCCGTTGAAATTCGTATTGTAGACGGGATCCGAAACAAACGACGCGCTGAATTCGAACCGGTACCACAGCGGCACGTTACCTTGCACCTTGAACTCGTTGCGGAACGGAATTCCACTCGCTTTTCCAAGATCTTGATAAAGATTTCCGTACCAGTCGCAGTAACGCAGCGAGTTGGGATCGTTGAGCAGATTCCCGCTTTCGGCTGTCTGATCGCACTGCCGCGACAACTCGTGATCGATGGTCCACCCCGCGATCAGGAATGCGTTGTGCGGCAAGCGGCCCGAGACGGACGTTTCGAACCCGTTATATGAGTTCGCTCGCAAACTCCGCGGAGCGTTAGTTTGATATAGCACCGGCGTCAGGCCCACGTAGGACGGGCTTAGGTTGTAGACCGTGAAAGGCGTCCCGTCCAGCGGATTCGTGATCGTGACCGGATTCCATGCCGAGCCGGGAACCGACAAATTCCGGATCAGCTCCTGCTGGTAGTCGTCGCGGCGCACCCAGTTGAAGTTCAGCGTCAGCCCTTGACGGATCTCGTGCTGCACGCCGATCGCATACTGCATGTTGTACTCGCGATGGAAATTCCGATCCAGCGATCGCGGCGTCAACGTTCCAAAAGCGCCCGCCGGCGCGGGGCCGATCTGGTTATCGAGCGGAAAACAGCTCGGTCCCGTGCAGCCGCCAGTATTGATCCAGCTCCGGGTCTGTCCTTGCACGAACATCGGGTTGAATGCCTGCAGATTGTTCGCGACCAGCGGCGTCTCATACTTGCCCACGCCCGCCTTCAGCGCAGTCTTGTGATTGCCGAAAACGTCGTACACGATGCCCAGACGCGGCGCCCAGTCCTTAAAGCACGAAATGCCTTTGTAGGTGTCGCAGGTGATCGCCCCAAAGTTTCGCGCCGGTACGAAACGGCCGGCGGGGGCGCTCGCAGGATTGATCTGGTTCGATAGGTAATCCCACCGGATTCCCGGCGTAATCGTGAGTCTCTTGAGCTTCCAGGTGTCCATCAGGTACAGGCCGAGATCCGCATTCAGATACGGTTTGTTGTAAACGGGCGTATCGTAGACGGTCACCGTCGTCGGCACACCATTTGCTTCCATGGCGTACAGATCTCCATTCATGATGGTCTTTTGGTACGCCGGTCCCCAGCTATCCTGGATTCCGAACTTGATCTGATGAGACCCGGTGACGTAGAATCCGCCGCCCTGCACTACGTACCGGTCGAAATTGTAAATCTGCTGCATGGTTCCGACGTTGTACCGCAGGTTCTTCACCGTGTCCTGCAGCAGCACGTCCTGGTACCACAGCGGCGAAAACGGCGTTTGCGTCTGCCCGTTCTGATAGCGGACGTTATAGTCCAGCTTGTCCAAAGAAAAACCGGCATCCAAAATCAGCTTGGGCGTGATGGTGCCGCTCCATTTTTCTTGCGTGATGTAGTACATCGCCGGAATGCGCTGCGTAGTGGCGTTGAAGTTCGCTGCCACGCCGCTGCCCGTGTTCGTTACAGCTTCGTCTTCGGCTCGCTTGAAGTCGCGCATCCACATCGCGCTGAACTTGTGTTTCGCATTCATCTGATACGTAAGCCGCAAATTGCCGGTATAGATCCACGAGCTGTCGATACACGGGCTGCCATTGTTCAGGCACAACGGTGAGGACTGCTTGGTCGCCTGCTTGCGTCCCGAGAGCAAATACCACAGCTTGTCTTTGATGAACGGGCCGCCCAGCGATCCGTCGAAATCCTGTAGGTTCGTGATTGCGGCCTGCTTGGGGCTGACACCGCGTGCAATCAGGTTCGCATCCAGGTTGCTGCCCACAAACTGCCCTGGAACGTAGGAGCCAAAAAACTCCCCGTGCATCGCGTTCCCGCCATCCTTCGGCGTCATGTTGACATATACCCCGCCCGCGGTCGATTCCACCGGATTGCTTACCGTGTTGTACACGAACTCCTGGATCATCTCGTTTTCGATGTAGGTCTGAATCTGTCCGTCACCCTGCGTGGTGTTCACCAGCATGCCGTCCAGCAGGATGACATCGTGCTGCGGCGGATTGCCGTGCGCGGCCATGTAGGTCTGCTGGATCTGCTGCGATCCTCCCACATCCGGCGTATTCAGGTGCACCGACGGAATGTAAGAACCCACCGATTGCAAGTTGCGCGCCGACGGCACCGAATCCATTTCGCTGCGCGACAACACTTCCGGATGGGCCACGTTCTCCACGTCTACAGTCGCCACCTGCGCCTGTACTTCCACGGTCTGTCCGATAGAACCCACCTGCATGGTGGCATCCACCGGTACGGCCACGTTGGCAGGGACCTCCACCTGCTGTTTCACCGAGCTGAACCCGTTCATCGTGAACGTCATCGTGTACGTGCCGGGCCGCACATCCACGATCGAGTAGCGGCCTTCCGAGTTGGTCGTCACCGTGCGCGATTTCTCGATCAGCGCGGGGCTGGCTGCCTCCACTGTTACGCCGGCCATCACCGCGCCGGAACTATCCCGTACTTGCCCCGAGATCGAGCTTTGCGCTCTCGCCGACGGCGACAGCATGAGCAGGAACGAAAACCCCGCTAAAACAGAAAAGACAAGCTTTGTCTTCATCATGGTGCCCCCTCTCCACACAGAGCGAATACTGGGGTGAAATTATATTTCAGTTGATTTTCGGTGTAAAGGCCCTTTGGAGCTACGTAATCCGGCCGCTGCCGGCGGAAGCAAGCGCCGCGCAAAAAATAACACCTCTCCACCCGTGTTCCCGATGCCGGGTTTCTGATATCGTATATCGTATTCTGAAGTGTTCTAGGAGGCCCCGTTGAAACTCTACTCAGTTTTCGCAGCAGCAGCATTCCTCAGCGCGCTCGCATTCGGCCAGGAACCGGCCACGCCCGCGCCGGAAATTCCGTTCGATTCGGTTCCCAACCTGCTCAAGCTTCCCGCCGATATGTATCTGGGCGAAGCTTCCGGCGTCGCTATCAACTCCAAGAAACATATTTTCGTCTTCACGCGCGGCAACTCCACCGGACCGGCGTTCGGCGCCACCGCGGCCGAGATCCTCGAGTTTGATCCTCAAGGCAAATTCATCCGCGAAATCGGCCACAACCTGTACGCCTGGTCCTTCGCCCACGCCATTCGTTTCGACAAAGACGACAACCTCTGGGCCGTGGACAAAGGCAGCAACATGATCATCCGCTTCAATCCGGAAGGCCGCGTCACCATGCTGTTCGGCCGTAAAGCGGAAGCGTCCGATGAAAATGCCCATCCATTGGAACATCCGCGTCCGCCGCTTCCGGCTCAACCCGGCTCCTTCCGTCAGCCCACCGACGTGACCTGGGATCCGCAGGGCGACATTTTCATCAGCGATGGCTACATCAACTCGCGTGTTGCCAAGTTCGACAAGAACGGCGATTGGGTGAAGCAGTGGGGCGATTACACTAAGCCCGAGGATCGCGAGCATCCCAAAGAGTTCGAACTCAACACCCCCCACACCATCGCCTCCGATGCAAAGGGCAATATCTACGTCGGCGACCGAGGCAACCGCCGCATCATGGTCTACGATCCCGATGGGAATTTTGTCCGCGAAATTCGAATCAATGTTCCCCCACCCCAGGTCATTCATCCCTGGATGGGTGCCATGCCCAATGCTCAAGGTTTGGCCGCTCAGAACGGCGCTCCTTGGGCCATCTGCATCACCCCCGGTCCCGGAACCCAATACCTGTACAGCTCCGACGCCATGCCCGGCCGCATTTACAAGCTGTCGCTCGAGGGCCAGGTGCTCGGCGTTTTGGGCAGCATGGGTCACCAAATGAAGCAATTCGGCTGGATTCATGAGCTGGCCTGCCCGTCCGAAAATGAAATCTACGCGGCGGAATTGCTGAACTGGCGCGTCCAAAAGCTGATCCTGCACCCTGGAAAGTCAGCTACATCAACCAATTAGCGGAAATCTTGAACCGGGCGGCTCTCTAGAAAAGCTGGGAGCCGCCCGCCTTCGGTGCTCAAAAGGGCCATTGACACCTATTTCTCAACAACTTAAACTATATACAGCTGTACGTACCAGAAGGAGGGAATGGGTCGTGACGTCTAATGTCAGATTCCAATCCAAGACACTGTATTGTCTTTCTCTGAGCGTGCTCTCGGCGGGTGCAGTGCTTTTCGCTGGCGAGCCTACCGCGACAACGCAAACAACCAAAACCCCAACATTTACAAAAGATATCGTTCCGATTCTCCAGGCACGATGCCAGGATTGCCATCGCCCCAACGCCATGGCGCCCATGTCTCTGCTCACTTACGAAGAGACCCGGCCCTGGGCTCGTTCCATTAAAGAGCGCGTTGTGAAACGCCAGATGCCGCCGTGGCACCTGGACAAGAGCGTCGGAATTCAAAGCTTCCAGAACGATATGTCGCTGAGCGATGCACAAATCGCCACTATCGTGAAATGGGTTGACTCCGGCGCGCCGCAAGGCGATCCCAAGGACATGCCGCCGCCCAAGACCTTCCCCCGCGATGACGAGTGGCAGCTCGCCAAGATCTACGGACATGGTCCCGACCTGATCATCAAGTCGGATGATTACACCATGCCGGCCGTCAGCCAGGATCAATGGTGGAAGCCGGTGGTCGACCTGCATGTTACCGAACCGTTGTGGGTTAAAGCCGTCGAAATGCGCCCCGGCACCACGGCCGGCCGCAAGATCACCCATCATGCTCTGGCTCACCTGATCCAGGACGATGCCGACAGCAAGGCTGACAGCGGCGATGATGCTGCTGCCGGTCAGGGTGGCGTTCTGATGGAGTGGGCGGTCGGAAAGAACTATGACATCTACCGTCCCGATACCGGCAAGCTGATTCTGCCGGGCGCCAAAGTATGGTGGGACATCCACTACCATGCAGTCGGCGAGAAGATCACCGATCACGTCGAGCTGGGCGTTTGGCTCTATCCCAAAGATCAGAAGCCGAAGTATCGCACCTATCTCACTGGATTCCAGGGCACCACCAACGGCGCCGGCAGCCGTCTCGATATCGAGCCGAACACTGTTGCCGTCAGCCAGGGCTTCCATGTCCTGAAAGAACCCGCCATCCTCGGCAACTTCCAGCCGCATATGCACCTGCGCGGCAAGGCCATGTTGTTGGAAGCGATCCTCCCCGATGGAACCACTCAGACCATCAGCTACGTGGATCATTTCAACTTCAATTGGATGACCAACTACATCTACACCGACGAGGCTGCTCCGGTGTTGCCGAAAGGCACCATCATCCACGTCGTCGCGTGGCACGATAACACCACGGCCAATGCGTTTAACCCGGATCCGAATCAGTGGGTAGGCTGGGGCGATCGCACCGTCGACGAGATGGCGCACGCCTGGGTCAACGTCACGTACATCACGCAAGAGGATTACGACAAGTGGGCGGCCACGCACAAGAAAACCCGTGGCAACGCTCCTACGGCTTCTTTGACCGGCGCTCCGGCGGATCGGTCGGCCAATAATTAACTCTCACGTTCTCCAAATGGCGGCAGCTTCTTCGGGAGCTGCCGCTTTTTGTTTGTTTTGTAAGCCGTTCGTTTGAACATTGACACGCTATCTCGAGTACGTATAGACTCAATGCACTGAGCAAAGGAGGATGGGTCGTGACATCTAACGTCAGATTCCAATCCAAGATATTCTACTCTCTGTCCCTGAGTGTGCTTTTAACGGGCGCTATGTCGTTCGCCGGCGAGCCCACCGCGACCACTCAAGCATCGAAATCCCCAACCTTCACCAAGGACATCGTCCCGATCCTGCAGGCCCGTTGTCAGGATTGCCATCGCCCCAACGCCATGGCCCCGATGTCTCTGCTGACTTACGAAGAGACCCGGCCCTGGGCTCGCTCCATTAAAGAGCGTGTTGTGAAACGCCAGATGCCGCCGTGGCACCTCGATAAGAGCGTCGGTGTTCAAAGCTTCCAGAACGACATGTCGCTCAGCGATGAGCAGATCGCCACCTTCGTGAGATGGGTGGACTCCGGTGCGCCGCAAGGCGATCCCAAGGACATGCCGCCGCCTAAGACCTTCCCCAAGGACGACGAATGGCAGCTCGCCAAGATCTATGGACACGGGCCCGACCTGATCATCAAGTCGGATGATTACACCATGCCGGCCGTCAGCCAGGACCAGTGGTGGAAGCCTGTCGTGGATCTCAATGTGAAGGAAGACCTATGGGTGAAGGCGGTTGAGATGCGCCCCGGCACCAGCGCGGGCCGCAAGATCACGCACCACGCTCTCGCTCATCTGATCCAAACCGAAACCGATCCTAACGCTACCGCCGATAGCAGCGACGATCAGGCAGTCGGCCAGCAAGGCGGTGTGCTGATGGAATGGGCCGTCGGCAAGAACTACGACATCTACCGCCCCGATACCGGCAAGTTGATCCGGCCCGGCGCCAAAGTATGGTGGGATATTCACTACCATGCGGTCGGCGAGCAGATCACCGATCACGTCGAACTGGGCGTCTGGCTCTACCCGAAAGATCAGAAGCCGAAATACCGCACGTACCTGACGCTGTTCGGTGCCACCGGAAACCACCTGGACATCGAGCCGAACACTGTCCATGTCACCCAGGGATTCCATGTCCTGAAAGCGCCCGCCATTCTCGGCAATTTCCAACCGCATATGCACCTGCGCGGCAAGGCGATGCTGCTTGAAGCGATCCTGCCCGACGGGACCACGCAAACCATCAGCTACGTCGATCACTTCAACTTCAACTGGATGACCAACTACATCTACACCGATGACGCGGCGCCTGTGCTGCCCAAGGGCACGGTGGTCCACGTGGTCGCCTGGCACGACAACACCACAGCGAACCCGTTCAATCCCGATCCGAACCAGTGGGTCGGCGGCGGCGACCGTACGGTCGATGAGATGGCGCACGCCTGGGTGAACGTCACCTACATCTCGCAAGAGGATTACGACAAATGGGCCGCCGCGCACAAAAAGACCGGCCGCTCAACCGCAGCGCTGGCGAATGGCGCGGCGTCCGTGGACAACAACTAACTCTCTCAGCAATATCCAAAACGGCGGCAGCTTCTTCGGAAGCTGCCGTTTATTTTTCCGCTCCCTGCTCGCCTACTGAATCGTCGACAACAAACGCCTGCAATGTGAGCGATATGCGCGCCTCCACCAGATGTCCTCCCTTGGTGGACCCATCGCCGAACCCAACCACGCAGTGCGCGTGCACCACCGGTTTTCCGTTCTGAAGAGTAATATTGCCGGTCAAGGAAAGGATTTCAGCTTCCGAGCTGATCGCGATCTTTTTGTACGCGCGCTTGTCCGGGTCGAACCATCCCAGCGTGCCCGAATCGATGGCGCCAATCGCCGTGAAATGCGCAGTCTTGATGTGATTCTGCTCGGCGAACTCGGTGAGCCCCGACGCAATCTCATCGCCCTTGCGCATTGTGACCTGAAACGTCCGTCCGCTTTTGCCGAGTTCGGTGAACTTCATCCCTGGCGCCTGCCCATGCCCGGCAGACTCGGCGCGCCGTACATACCCGTCCTCAACTGGCGGCGCGGGCGTCTGCGCAACAAGCCCCATCGCCGCGAGTCCCACAACCAAAATACGTTTCATCATGGCTAGCTATTCTATCGTGTTACTTGGCCGGAGGCACGCTCCGAAGGCCTCAGGGCTCCAGCTTGAGGCGTTCACGCCGCGCCACGCCTTTCACGGGACCGTGATCCAACAGTCGAGAGCCGCTGCGGTTGCGTTGCCTACTCCTAGCAATGAAGGATAATGTGTTTATGGCCACTGCTGATAAAGCAGATATGTCCCGGATAACCGTTGTTGCCGGTCAGCGATCGGGCCAGCCCTGTATTCGGGGGTTTCGCATTACCGTTTGGGATGTCTTAGACATGCTCGCATCGGGAATGACGGAAGAAGAAATCCTGGGTGACTACCCATACCTGGAGAAGGCCGATTTTCCTGCCGTCTACGCCTACGCTTCGCAGGTTGGACGCGACCGCATTTCGCGTTGAGACTCTTGGTCGATGCCAACCTCTCGCCTAAGCTCGTTGGCCGTCTTGCGGCGCTTTTTCCTGAGTCAGTGCACGTATTCGATACGGGACTGGCGCGCTACACTTCCGACGATGCAATTTGGGAATACGCGCGAGAAAACGGGTTTACGATCGTAACGGCCGATTCCGATTTTCTGCACCTCGCAAGTTCCCGCGCCTCGCCGCCAAAAGTAGTCCTGATCGAAAACTGCAATTACCGCACCGCTCGCGTCGAGGAAGCACTGCGAAGGCAGGCGATAGCGATTGTTGACCTGGAAAACTCCTCACGAAATATCCTGGTGGTTCGAAACGCAAAATAAATCGCGGACCGCCCGGCAACTCGCCGTCGTTTTAGATCTGATCTCCCCTCCTCCGTCACCAAACATTTGGCAACAATGTACTTGGCTAACCAACGAATCCAACGTACACTCTGAAATGGCGTGACAGACTGGAGTTTTCTTGGGCATGGCGATGTGTGGATTAGCGTGCTACAGCTTGCTCCCAACCGCGATGCTAACGGTTAGTGACGATCCCTGTTTTAGGTACACTTTGGGAACATCCTGTTCGGTTGCACTTGGCGACAGGTGCGATAGAAGTAGCGTTCGAAGAACTGCCGCTGCCTGGATGTTAGCCGGTAATTGTTCGAGCGGTAGACGCAATGCTGTACTCTGGTCCATAGCAGCTTCCGCGGATATCTGGATGCCGACATTGAACCCGATTGGAACGGCAAAACCGTCCTCTTTGCCGTATAGGTTTACTGCCGGAAATCCAGGAGGGCCTTTTACCTTTTTCCATTCCGCCAACTGCAACACAGAATCAATGGATTGCAACAGCGTTAGAGATTCGCTGTTCTGGAACACAGAAGGAAAAGCGTACTCTGTGCCGGTGAACTGGCGCAGAGCTGCAACCATTGTAGACGGTTCAGTCAATAACCGTGGGGATTTAATTCGGTTAAGTTCTACGGTCGCACTTGTCGCCTCACGTTTTGCTGCTCCAATGTCCTTTTCGAAGGAATCAGCTTCGCTCCGTGCTCTCTCTGCCACGTTTTCAGCCCTGCCAGACTCGTCCAGCGCTTTCTTTGATGCGTCCGCCGCCTCCCCTGCTTTTGTAACGGCAGTTCCAGACTGGATTGCAGCGGTGTTCGCGTCATGTAGTGCATCTCTTGCGAGTTGCCTGAGATTCCCGATCAATCGCCCATTATGATCAGCCAATTGGGTTTCTACATTCGATTGCGAGAATTCGATGTACAGTTCTCCCACGACGCCCACAGTTACCAAGAGGCCACCAAGCATCAGAACTTTTTTGACCCGCCACCACTCAAGTGGCACTCGTCTGGTTGCGTACAGCCATAAAAGTTGTGCCAGCCTTACGAAATCGCCTTTATATTCTAGGATCAACCCTAACGCTACGGCGGCGGTCCAAAAATACAGTAGATTTCGTAGATGCTGCGACCTTTGGTCAAGCTCAAGAATGCGCTTGGCGAGTCGTTCTACGTCGTCTGCCGACAAATTGGACGCAGCCATGGAGGATTACCAAAAAGCTTATCAGAAGGCGCTAGCCTCGCAGGCCGAGTTTCATCGTGTTGAAAGACGGTGCCTGCTTATTGTTCTTTGTGCATTGGCGTTCGGCTGGATTCCGTGGTTTTTGGTTGAACTGTGGCGGCACAGCTAGGCGCTATTTTGTGGTTCGTTCTTGGCAGCTTATTTCTTTTTCTTGGCCTTGCGTTGTTGCTAGTCTACGGTCTACTTCTGCTTCGGGAACCTGAACCAACTTCGACATGAATGCCTGGAACTTGCCGAACGGTGAATCTGCGGTCGGCAAGCAACACTACAACGAAACGCACGGTTAGTCAAGTATATTGTTGCCAAAACATTTTTCCCGCAGACCAGGAATCGGCCGTGAACATCGGTCCGAGCCGGGCGCATCACACGGTTCACCTTATAATGAAATTGCGACCGATGCCCACTGTTCTTTACGTTCAGGCCTGGCGGTTGTCTTTTATTCGAACGAGGGCAAAGAGGCGATGTACATTCACGCCCGAAAGGGAGAAGCCGAGTGCAAATGTTGGCTGCTCCCGGATCGATTCGATATCGTGGAGGAATTTCAGTACAACTGTACTCCGGCGCTGCGGCGCCAGATCCGGCGGATTATCTTTCAACATTTCGACCAAATCGTTGCAGCCTGGCGAGAACACTTTGGAGAACGCAATGCACAGTGAAACCCATCCTGTTCTCGCCAAGGCCATCGAGCCAACGCCTGATGCTCTCGTGGTCATTACCGATGCGGGCGCGGTATCGATCCCTTGGGCAAAGTGCTCCGAGCGGCTCGCACGTGCGTCCGCCATCGAGCGTTGTCGCGCCGAGCTCTCGCCCTCCGGGTACGGCATTCACTGGCCGCTCCTCGATGAGGATCTCGCCGTCGGCCCCCTCCTTTCGGCTACGCGTGCGTAAAGGTACCGAACTAGACCTCAGCGATCTCGATCATCAGCTTTCAAAATGTTGACAACCGAAAGCCAGGTACGCGCCATCGAACCTTGATCATGATCTAATTCAAAACCGGTTCGTCAGCCGAAACAGTTTTCAATGATTTCTCTCTCCTCCGTCACGAAACAATACGGCAAACAGCTCGTCTTCGTCGACGCATCCTTCCAGCTCAACCCCGGCGAAAAAGTCGGCCTGGTCGGCCCCAACGGCTCCGGCAAGACCACGCTCTTCCGCATGATCGTCGGGGAAGAAGAACCCGATGACGGCGAAGTCACTGTCCCTAAACGCCTCACCATCGGCTATTTCCGACAGGACGTAGAAGAAATGCAGGGCCGCTCTACGCTCGACGAAGCCATCGCTGGGAGCGGCCGCGTCGGCCAGCTCCACCACGAACTCGAAGCCCTTCACCACGCCATGTCCGACCCCGAGCAGGCCGACGGCATGGACCGCATTCTGGCCCGCTTCGGCGAGGTCCAGGAAGAGTACGAACACCTCGGCGGCTATGCGCTAGAGGCTCAGGCGCGAGAAGTCCTGCACGGCCTCGGATTCCAAGACGACCAGGTCGATGGCGACGTCGGCGCGCTCTCCGGCGGCTGGAAAATGCGCGTCGCCCTCGCCCGCGTCCTGCTCGGCCGCCCCGACGTGCTCTTGATGGACGAACCCACCAATCACCTCGACATCGAGTCCATCATCTGGCTCGAACAGTTCCTCAAACAGCTCCCCGGTACGCTCCTCATGACATCGCACGACCGCGAGTTCATGAACCGCATCGTCACAAAAATCGCCGAAATCGATTCCGGCGAAATCACCGTCTACTCCGGCAACTACGATTTTTATGAACGCGAGCGCGCCATCCGCGAAGCCAACCAGCAGGCCGCCTTCGCCCGCCAACAAGCCATGCTCGCCAAGGAACAGCGCTTCATCGACCGCTTCCGTACCCACGCCGCCAAGGCCGCCCAGGTCCAAAGCCGCATCAAAGCGCTCGACAAAATCGAAAAGATCGAGCTGCCCCGGCAACGCCACGTGGTCAGGTTCGAATTCCGCACTCCTCCGCGATCGGGCGACCAGGTGGCAGTGATCGAAGATCTCCAAAAGCGCTACGGTCCGCGCACCATCTACGATGGCTTCAACCTCACCATCCGCCGCGGCGAGCGTTGGGCCGTCATGGGTAAAAACGGCGCGGGTAAAACCACGCTGCTCAAAATGATCTCAGGCGCGCTCTCACCGGACGCGGGCGAAGTACGCCTCGGCGCCAGCCTCAAGATGGGCTACTTCGCCCAGCAATCGCTCGATATCCTCGATCCCGATCTCACCGTCATCGAGCAGCTCCAAAAAGATTTCCCGCAGGACGGACTGGGTTCCCTCCGCACACTCGCCGGCGCATTCCAATTCTCGGGCGATGACGTCGACAAGAAAATCCGCGCGCTCTCGGGCGGCGAAAAATCCCGTCTCGCCATGGCGCGCATGCTCTATGACCCGCCCAATTTCCTCGTCCTCGACGAGCCCACCAACCATCTGGATCTCGCCACCAAAGAAATGCTGGTCGAGGCGCTCCGGGATTTCGAAGGCACTATGATCTTCGTCTCGCACGACCGCACGTTCCTGCGGGGCCTCAGCTCCCGCGTGCTGGAACTCGGCTGCGAAAACGGCTCCTACCACGATCCGCGCGTCTTTCCCGGCTCTTACGGCGAATACGTCCAAGCCGTAGGTCACGAAGCCCCGGGCATCTATTCCTGAGATCAGCAAGTACGCCGCTGGACAACATGGCCTTGGTTGCCATCTTGAACCCACCGGGTCCACTTCCGCTCCCCACCAATCCCTGGGCCGCTCAACTGAAGCAACTTTGTTCAGTGACCGCCTCCAGCCGGCGATTTCTCCCAGATTCCCAGCCGCTTACAGGGCACCTTCGTCATCTCCCGCAGATCCCAATGCTAGTCTGAACCCGATGAAGCCTGACCTCTGTTCACCTGAGTCCATCCGTGGCTTCGCACGCAAAATCGGTAAATTTGGATTAAAAAAATCCTAACGCTCCGGGAAAAAACGCAAGATGCGTCAAATCGGTGCCGATATATCGGCACTAGCCGCGTCGGCGCACCTCCAGCCCGCACTCATCGGCATGCGCCAGCACCACGCCCGCACGCGCCGCGCCCGAATCGCATATAATCGTTCACATCTCGCGCCCCGGAGGTGCACATGCGCAAGATCAAGAGTAAGGGCCGGATTTCCCGCCGTACCTTTATAGAAGGTACCGGCGTTGCGGTGGTCACCGCCACCGCCGCCCCCGCGCTGAACGCTCAGGAAACCCAAAACACAAACATCCAACCTGCTCCCGGCGTGCCGCATACCGCGATCAAGGTCACCATCAACGGCAAAGCCCAGCGCCTGGATGTGGAGGACCGCTGGTCCATCGCCGAAATGCTGCGCGACCACCTCGGCCTTACCGGCACGAAAATTGGATGCGACCGCGGCGAGTGCGGCGCCTGCACCGTCCTGCTGGACGGCAAACCGGTGTACTCCTGCAGCAATCTGGCAGTCTGGGCCGACGGCCGTACAATCCAAACCGTGGAAGGCCTCGCTCATGGCGGCGAACTCGACCCGCTCCAGCACGCCTTCATCGAGCACGACGCCCCCCAGTGCGGTTTCTGCACCTCCGGCCAGCTCATGAGCGCCAAGGCGCTGCTCAATTCCAACCCGCACCCCACCCACGACGAAGTGCAGGCCGCCATGACGGGCAACATCTGCCGCTGCTCCAACTACAATCGTTATGTCGAAGCCGTCCTGGCGGCAGCCGCGATGCCCGCCGCCAAAAAATCGAACTCTACGGCCTCCCGCAAGCGCGCCAGACAAGGAGGCCTGTCATGAGTGAAACTCTGAAGCCGCTCAAGACCATCGGTCATCCTACCCCGCGCATTGACGCGCTGGAACGCGTAACGGGACAGGCGCGATACTCGCTGGACGTGAAACTCCCGGGAATGCTGTATGCACGCGTTCTCCGCAGCCCACACGCCCACGCGCGCATTCGCAGCATCGATATTTCAAAAGCTCAGGCCCTGCCGGGCGTCAAAGCGATCGCGACCTACGAAACCTCCAAAGTGGTCTGGGGCGCAGGCTCGGTGGCGGGCGGCGTCCAGTACAACGACGACGTCAAGAAAAATACCAAGCAGCGCCGCTACATATTCAATAACCCCGTGCGGTTCGTGGGCGATCCCGTGGCCGCCGTCGCCGCAACCGACCGCCACATCGCCGAAGAAGCGCTCCAGCTCATCCAGGTCGACTACGAAGTTCTCCCCCATGCCCTTGAGCCCGAAGAGGCCCTCAAACCCGACGCGCCGAAAATCTGGCCCGAAGGTAATTTCGCGCTGAATCCCCGCAACGAACAGCTCCCCATTGGACAAAAACGCGGCAATGTCGAGGAAGGCTTCCGCGCGTCCGATCACGTCTTCGAAGATCGTTTCTCCACGGCCTTTGTCCACAACGCCCAAATGGAGCCCCGCGCCGCCGTCGCGCACTGGGAAGGCGATCAACTCACCGTCTACACCCCGACCGGAGGCATTGCGAATTGCCGTCATGACATTGCTCGCGATCTCGGCCTGGCCGACGATAAAGTGCGAGTCATCTGCCACTATATGGGCGGCAACTTCGGCAACAAGAACCAGAATCAGGATGCCGACCTGATCGCGGCCTCGCTTGCCAAAATGGCCGGCGCTCCCGTCAAGCTGGAACTTTCCCGCAAGGAAGACTTCATCGGCATGCACGGCCGTTGGCCAACCGTCCAGTATTACAAGGTCGGCGTCGCCAGCGATGGCACGCTCAAAGCCATCCAACTCCGGGGCTTCAGCGGAATGGGCGGTTATCGCAAGAACTCCGGCGCCATTGGCGGCATCGAATGCTTCCAGTGCCCCAATATCGAAACCGTCGTTACTCCGGTCTACACGAACAAAACCGTATCCGGCAACTTCCGCGGCCCCGAATTTCCCCAAGGCTACTTCGGCATCCACTGCATGATGGACGAGGTCGCCTACAAGCTCAAAATGGACCCGGTCGACTTCGCGCTGAAGAACATGACGCGCAAACCCAGCGAGCAGGCCGAGTACACCAACTTCACTCTCGATGAATGTATCCAGCGCGGCGCAGAAGCCTTCGATTGGAAGAAGCGCTGGCGCCCGGTACCCGGCTCTGATCCGGGTCCCATCAAGCGCGGCGCCGGTTTCGCCTTCATGGCGTTCCGCTCCGGTATCGGCCATAGCAACGCCGTGCTGCGCGTCGATTCCAACGGCCGCTACTTCGTTCACGTCGGCGTTACCGATGTGGGCGCTGGCGCGAAAACCACCATGGGATTGATCGCCGCCGAAGCGCTCGAAGCGCCGCTCTCGCAGATCGAAGTGGTCTGGGGCGACACCGGAACTTGCCCCTATTCGGTCGGCGAGTCCGGCAGCCGGACCACTATTATGACCGGGCAAGCTGTCATCGAAGCCGCCCATGATCTCAAGAAACAGATCGCTGAAAAGGGCCTGCCAAAGAACGGCGAGTTCCTTACCGCTTCCGCGGGACCGAATCCCCGGATGGAAAACGGCAAGGTTCGCAACTCTTTTGGCGCGCACTTCGTCGAAGTCGAGGCCGACATCGAGCTTGGCCGCGTCCGCGTTACCAAATATCTGTGCGTCCACGATTGCGGCCGCATTATGAACCCGCTCACCGCCATCAGCCAGATCCAAGGCGGCGCGATCATGGGTATCGGCATGGCGCTCCACGAGGACCTGGTCTACGACCGCGCCTCCGGCGTGCCCCTGACTCCCGGCTATTATGGCGCCCGAATCTCGACCCATCGCGATGCGCCCGAGATCGACTGCATGTTCATTGAATCCGACGACGGCTACGGTCCCTGGGGCGCGAAAAGCATGGGTGAATCCAGCAAAGTGCCGGCCGTCGCCGCGGTCGGCAATGCCGTCTTCAACGCAATCGGCAAGCGCATGAAAGACCTGCCGATCACCAAGGATAAGATCATAGGAGCACTGGCATGAGAGCCTTCACCAACGCCAATCCGCGGGACCTCCCGCATGCGCTCACGCTGATTCAGCAGGCCGAATCCAGCGGCCGGCACGCTGCCATCGCCGGCGGCGGCAGCGACCTGCTCGGCATGATCAAGGAAAGGATCGAAACGCCCGACGTTTTGATCAATCTGAAGTCGGTCAAGGGTCTAGACCAGATCGCGGCCGAAAAATCCGGCCTGAAGATCGGCGGCCTGACCACGCTAGACAACATAACGCGGCATCCGGCCATCCGCCGTCAGTACACCGTGCTGGCGGAAGCCGCCGACGTCGTAGCCACGCCGCAGATCCGCAATGTCGGAACGCTCGCCGGAAATGTTGCCCAGCGCCCCTGGTGCTGGTATTACCGCAACGGCTTCAAGTGCTTCAAGGCGGGAGGCAACCAGTGCTTCTCGATAAACGGCGAAAACCAGTTCCACGCGATTTTCGGCGGCGGCCCGAGCTTCATCGTGCATCCGTCCGATACCGCGGCCGCCCTAATGGCTCTCGACGCGAAGTTCCACGTCTCCGGCCCGAAAGGCAATCGTACCGTTTCCGCAGCGGACTTCTTCGTCCTCCCGCGTCAGAACGCCGCGCGCGAAAATGTTCTGGCCGCCGATGAGATCCTCGCCCACATCGAGATTCCGTCTAGCAAGCCTGGCGCGCGCAGCACGTATCGCAAGATCATGGATCGTGAAGCTTGGACCCACGCGATCATAAGCGCCGCCGTCATCCTCGAAATGGATAACGACGTCTGCCGCTCCGCCCGAATCGTGTTGGGCGGTGTCGCTCCCATCCCGTGGCGCGTTCCCGACGCCGAAAAGATCCTTCAAGGCCAACGCGTGACCCCCGATTTAGCCGCCAAGGCCGGCGAGGCCGCCGTCGCCGGCGCAGTTCCGCTGGCGAAAAATGCCTACAAAATCCCGCTGACCAAAGCGGTGGTGCGCCGTACGGTGTTGGAACTGGCTCAACGCGCCTAGCGGCATCTTAAAATTTACGCAGCAGCCGGCGGAAGCCTGGCACGCCAATCAACGCTTGAAATGCGGGCGATGAGTTTTCGTCATGCACTTCGAATCCGGCCTTCTCATATGCGCGCTGCGCCGCATCGTTGCCTATCAAAATCGTAATCTGCGCCAGCGAGCGCCCGCGCTCAACACCCTCTTGGATCGCCTGCAGGATCAGCGCGTCCACCAACCCGCGGCGCCGGAAATCCGGAAGGGTGGCCACGCTCTCGATTGCCCAATCGGCGCCCGTGTCCGGCGGAAAACAGTCCCAAACCGCCGCCGTGCGCTGCTGCGATGCAGCCAGGTCCGCCCCTGTCCATCCCAGATCGCGCTGCACGCTGGCCATTGCGTGGCCCACCAGTTCCCACGCGGCATCGCCCGCCACGAAGGTGCACAGCGCCGATGCGGCCTGCCCGTTCACTTCGCCAATCCAGAAATTTTCGTAATGGCACAGGCTGCGCGGCTCGGCCATCGCCAATCGCCGAAGATACTCCAGGCAGCCGGTCTCATCCGCGCCAATGATCAAGTCCCAAAGGCCGCGCGCCAGGTGCCCACGTGAGGCGGCCAACATCACCCAGGCCAAGAACGGAGCATCGCCGCTTGTACCCCGCCGGATCCGGAGCATCAGTTCCGGCCTGATGTCCTCAGGCTGTCGACGAACTGCTGATATTCCTTATCGGGGATACTGCGCGAATCCACCATGATCCCGCTCAACAGCCTGCGGGCCATCCGCCGCTGCTGCGAGTCTTCAGCTCCGGCGGCCTGCTGCGCCAGCTTGGTCAGCCGATCTTTTAACTGCGACAGAGTAGCCGCGCGCGCCGAGCCTCCGTCTTCGAGCCCCTCTTGCAAGTCCATCAGCTCGGACTCGAGTTGCGCCTCGAAATGCTCATCGGCGTGCCGCTTGTTCAACGCATCCAGCACGCTCTTTTTCTGCTGCAATGCATCTGCCTGCGCCGAAAATTTCGAAACATCTCTCAGTCCTTCGAAATCGCGGACGATCGCGCCCGCGGCTTCCCAGGTATCCGCCTCGCTGGGCTGCGCAGCGACTTCGGCCGACCGCGCCGCAAAGACGCGGTCCAGGAACTTCTCGTCGCGCGGCGTCTTGTCCGACTTCATGGCCTGCAGCTCCAGCCACTCCACCGCCTGCATTGCCAGATCGGCCGGCAGCCACGTGTGCCCGCCCTGGAAAACAACAACGCGGTGCGGGCTGCTCAGCTCTTCATCGAGCTGCCGCATTTCCAGGTAATTAAAGTCCTCAGTGCCCGCGGTTCCGAAAACTACAAACGAGAGATCGCTGTTGCGCTCGCCCGGCGGGAACCCGGCACTGGAGGCGATCACACCCGCCATTTCGTTCGAATCCATCGCGACCTTCATCGCGATGCGCGCGGCCCCTGACAACCCGGCGGTATACACGCGCTGCATGTCGATCGAAAATCGCTTAACGACATCCGACCCCATCATGCCGGCGGCCGTCAGGCTGATTTCGGGAGGACCGTTGCGGGCGTTGTTCGACCCCGCTAGGATGTAGCCGTATTTCTCGGCCGCATCTTTGAACTGCTCCAGCGGCGCTCTGCCCCGCCCTCGCGGATCGAAAGCCAGGATCAGCTTCCACTTGCGGTCTGGCGAATAATTCGATGGCAGATAGAGCGCGTACGTCTGAGAGGCGTCCATCGAGCACTTAACGCTATCGACAATCTGCCCGCGCGGAATGTCCTGTCCCAATGCAGCTACCGCAGTAAGCGCGAGAAGCACACGTGGCCACATGCGCTCCATTAAACCATAGCGCGGGGATGCGCCGAAAGAATCCAAACCGAGCATCCCCATGCGCGTCTCTTGTGGGCCAATCTGCGCCCGGTGCGATAATCCAGTTATGCGCTCCACGCTGAATCGCCTGTTATGCGTTTTTGTGCTCACGGTCCCGGCGTTCGCACAAATCGACTCCAGCCAACTGCGCGGCAAATTCGGCGCACCGCTCAGCCGGGAAACCTTCCGTGTCCCGCCAGGGTTCGATCTCGTGGTGGACTACGGAGCCGGCAATCAAGTATGTAAGCTGCAGGTCCCTGCTTTAATGCCGACGGACACTAGCAATACCGACGATATGGCGCAACAGATGCGTGCCTTTCTGGCAGCGTTAGTGCCAGATTCGACGCGAGGCAAGGAGCTGAAACAGTTCATGTTTCAGACCGGGGCGTTTTCCGCCGTAGCATTCGAGGACTACGAGTACGTGACATTCGCCCAAACGTACCGTGGATCGAACGACACGATCACCGTCACGTTCAAGAACGCCGGTTGCCAACAGACCCCAAACACATCACCAGATAAACAGGGTAATTGAGATCCGCACTTTTTCTAACTCGTCTATTGGCACCCTGGCCTGAAGTCATACTGCCGAAGCCAATAACCTAACCGTCTTGGCGCGCCGGCTCGATCCCCAGTTCACGCCGATTTTTTCACGCTTCACGCAAGCATGGTGGACCTTCCAGTGCGAAAATGCCTGAGGAAGTCGCTATGATGACCGGACTCGAACTTCCCTCAGGCGGCTGCCGGGAAGTTGCAGCCGATTTCAAAGGCGAGCACCTCAACCTGGGTCTGACAAATTGCTAGCGCCTCGTCAGTTCCCGTTGACCAACCCCGCACGACTACGTTCCCCTTATTTTCAACCACCTCCGCCCTCGCGCCCCTCCGCCGCGCCCCCACCGATGCTATGTCCAAAGCGAGGTGAATCAAAATGCCAGCACTCGGATTAGGCCGCCTGGACCGTGCCATCCACCGCTCCCAAATCGGCCAGGCTCCGGCCATCCCCAGCTCCATGAACCGCGTCGCCGCCAATCGGGCCAATGCCCAACACTCCACCGGCCCGCGCACCGAATCCGGTAAACAGCGCTCCTCGCTCAACTCCATCAAGCACGGCCTTACCGCCGCCACCGTCGTCCTGCCCTCCGAAGATCCGGAGCAGTACGAAGCCCACCGCCGCCAGTTCTTCGACGAATACCAGCCCGCCAACGCCACCGAAACCCAACTCGTCCAGGAACTGGTCGACACCTCCTGGCGTCTCAACCGCATCCCGCTGCTCGAAGCCAACCTGATAGCCGGCACAGGGCGGAGCCGCCCACAATCCGGTCAAGAAAATGCTGGCGGGCCGCTCCGTTGTGCCGGCACTTATGTAGAGGTCCGCGCCGAGAATCCGCCCAACGAGCAAGCCGCCCCCGGCGACGAAAAAGTGGCGCTTGACATCATCGACGCCCACCGCCTCATCGCCAGCATCAACGTCCAAGGCGCGCGCCTGTCGCGCCAGTTCCAAAAGACCGTCGAAAAGCTGCGCGAGATGCAGGATGATCGTCGCCACCGCGAGCGCCGCGACCTGGAAGACGCCGCTGCCCTGCTGGAACTCTATAAACACAAAGAACAACCCTGGGAGCCCTCCGACCATGGCTTCGTTTTTACAAAACAGCAAGTTGAGCGCGCGGCCGACCGCATGATGCGTCAAAACGAGGCCCGCTCTATCGCCTATCAACGCTTCGAGATGGATCCCAAATTACATCGGGCCTTTCTGAGACAGGGTTCGATGTAGCGCAAACTGTAGCCTGCCGCGTTCACACGCGCGGGAACTTGTGACATAACTCCGAGTAGATCGCGCCTCCCGTGAGCGCATTCCTTTCTGAGGCGGTAATTCGATTCCTCAACACTCCACTCGTTCGCAGTGTGGGAGCCGTAATAACTAATCGCTAAGCGCTAGCCGCCGTCGTTCAATGTCGTCCGAAAGCCATTAACATGGGCCCGCGGGTTCGCGAGTTCTAGTTGAGAAGACACAAAGGCACTGCGTCAAATTCCTCACGAAGATTTTCCAAAGTGGAAATGAGTGGAACGCCGTCTCAGGTTTGCACCGTAGTCAACCGTAGCTAGGTCCTTAGCACATTTCTACAGTCTCCGATCTGAACTAAGCAGGCTGCGCAATTGCGAGGCATGGGGAAAGTACTCCATCGGCGCATTGTCTTACACTTGCGCCGGTATGATCTCCTGCGCTTCGTGATTCAGACCAGCTGCCGGTGGGGAGGACTCGAATTCGCAAGTTCGCGGAAGCAGGATTGCTCCAGTTCAGCCGGAGACCTGTCTAATGGTGAACGCGCGCGAAATCCCCCGGCATGCCCAAAAGAGACTCGATATGCCGTCAACGAAGATCGGCACGCGACTCGTGCTGACGCTCTGTTTAGCAGCACTAGACCTTTTTGGAGGCAATCAAGACCCGCAAAACAAAACCGAGCCGAGTCTGGAACAGCTCATGGACACGCAGATAGTTTCGGCTTCGAAGAAAGAGCAGCGTCTGGCCGATACTGCTGCCTCGGCGTTCGTGATCACCCGAGACATGATCCGCCGCTCCGGCTTGACTTCTGTGCCGGAACTGTTGCGGCTGGCGCCGGGCGTCGAAGTAGCGAGGGTGGATGGCAGCCGATGGGCCATCGGGATACGCGGGTTTAGCGCACCGCTCGATTCTAAGCTGCTGGTTTTGGTGGATGGGCGCAGTGTCTACAACGACACTTTTTCGGGTGTATATTGGGCCGCCCAGGATATGCCAGTGGAAGAGATCGAGCGCATTGAAGTGATCCGCGGGCCCGTGGCGGCGATCTGGGGTGCCAATGCCATCAATGGTGTGATCAATATCATCACCCGGCCGGCTCACGAAACACGAGGCGGCACGGTGGTCGCTGGCGCGGGAGGTGAAATGGCAGGATATGGCAGCGCCAGCTACAGCGGTTCGCTTGGACCGCGCGCCGACTTCAGGGCATATGCCGGCTATCGTGTGCATGAACCCATGCAGGGTCCCCCGGGCAGCAATGAAGGCAACTGGATTCATCGGACCGGCGGGTTACGCATGGAGTGGGAAGTTTCCGATTCCGACTCTGTCAGCCTAGAAGGCCAAGGTTTCAGCGGCAACGAGAACGACGTCATCAACTACCTGTCGCCGTTCCGCTACAACCCCGGACCGCTGCAGCGCGAAGCGATGTTCTATGCCGGCGGAAGCATTGTGGGCCAGTGGAAGCACACCCTTTCGGAGCGTTCGTGGATCACGTTCCGTGCCTACTACGACCATTACTCGGAACACCAGACCGACGTGGACAAGACACTCAATGTGAGCGATGTGGAGATGGAACACCATCTCGCCTTCTCTCCTCGCCATGAATTAGTTTGGGGCTTGGGATTCCGCGGTTCGGAGCATGTATCGGTCGAAGGCTTGCCCATCTACTTTCCGGGAGCATACACAAAGTTGTTCAGCGGGTTCGTACAAGACGAGTACGCCTTGATTCCAGAAAAACTGCACCTGATCGCCGGCACGCAAATGGAGCATAACAGCTTCACCGGTTTCGAGATTCAACCTTCCTTGCGCGTTCTGTGGCAGCCTTCCCGCAGGTATTCCACCTGGGCGGCGGTGTCGCGAGCCGTACGTACACCGTCTTTAGTAGAAACAAATTCCACATACACCTTGATGAACTATGACTTGGGACGTATTTTCCCGGTAGTCGCAACCGGCACCCCCAACCTGAATTCTGAAACGTTGCTCGGTTACGAGGCGGGGGAGCGCATCAACCTGAATCGCCGGTTCTCAGCCGACCTTTCCGGGTTTTATAACTTCTATAACAACTTGGTTATCGAAGCGCCTTCGAAGATCTATATCGACCCTCGCGGATTTGTGATGATGCCGGACATTTATTCCAACGCCGGCAAGGCGAGGACGTATGGCGGGGAGGCGAGTCTAGATGTATCGCCGGCGCGGAATTGGACCCTGCGTGCGGGCTACAGCTGGTTACGTGTCCTCCCCGCTAACTATGGCCAAAGGCTCATGTCTAGTGAGATCTCCGGACCGACGGATCCTCAGCACCAGGCGCAATTGCACTCGAATTGGGACGTAACGCGTAATGTGCAATTGGATACTTCCGTGTACTATACCGGCTCGATTCCAGCGTTCGCGATCCGACCTCACTGGCGCGCAGACGTCAGAGTGGGTTGGCGGCTGTCGCGCCGTGTCGAACTGTCTGTCGCCGGACAGGACCTTCTTAGCCCCGCGCACACCGAGTTCCTCTACGAAGTCTTTGGTCGGACGATGAACGTGGTTCGTGGTGTTACGGGAAATGTGAGATGGAGCTTCTGATCAGCAGCGGCCCACCTCCGTTGCCACAGAATGCGCGGGCGGTTATCACGCCCGGGCAGCAGGGTTCACGGGCATTTTGGCCGGCGTGCCGGCTTCTCACGATTCTGTTGTCTGTCGTGCTTGGACGCTGTTTGGCGCAGAATTCCACCTCCAACGAGTATGCGGTTAAGGCGCTATTCCTGTACAATTTCGCGAAGTTCGCGGACTGGCCCCCAACGATGGCAGGCGGTCCCATTTGCATCGGTGTCATCGGAGACGATCCGTTCGGTCAAGTGCTGGATGACGCCGTGGCGGGCAAAACGGTGAACGGCAGGGCTTTCGTCGTGAGGCGTTTTAAATCCGAGCAGGACGCGCGCCAGTGCCATATCGTATTCGTAAACCTAGAGAAAAGACTCATGCGTCCCGCGCTCGAAAAGCTCAAAGACTGCGGGGTCATGACGGTAGGCGATGCGCGAGGATTCGCCGAAGCTGGAGGAGTGGTCAATTTTTTGCTGGTAGATGACCGTGTCCGGTTCGAAATTAATCTGGATGCTGCCGCGCGGGCGGGGCTTAAATTCAGCTCGAAGCTCCTGATGTTGGCAAAAATTGTCCACGGCGAGCCTTGAGGTTATCGCGAATGAGATTGTTCCGAAGGTTCTCGATTACCAAAAAGCTTCACGCCATCGTGATGCTTAGCGTCGGCGCGGCGCTGCTGCTGGCCTATTCGGCCATCGCGGCTTACGAATTTGCGAGCCAACGCGCGCGCCTGGCTGTCGAAATGTGGACGCAAGCGGAGATGATCGCAGACAATTCCACGGCGGCACTCAGTTTCGACGACCGCGAATCGGCAACCGAGCTCTTGCGCGGTCTCAATGCGCAGTCATCGATCGTTGCGGCGCGCGTATCTTCAAACGGTGGAAAAGTTCTGGCATCCTACGTCCGCCGAGGCGCCGCGCCGGTGTGGGCTACCGAGGCGGGCGATCGCGCCAACGCGTTCACACGCGGCCGGTTAATTACGATTCATCCTGTGATTTTGGCGGGGCAGACGATCGGGCGCGTGTACCTGGAGACAGATCTTCAGGACATGTATGTCCACCTGGCCCAGTACGGAGCAATCAGCCTGGCGGCGCTGCTCACAGCCGGCCTGGTAGCGTTTCTACTCGCCGCGCAGCTGAATCGCATCATCTTCGATCCGCTCCTGCATTTGGCTCGTGTTATCGCCATCGTCACGGAACAAAAGAACTACAGTATTCGCGCTTTCCGCGACACGGACGACGAACTGGGACAACTGATCGATGGGTTCAATGGAATGCTGGCCGAAATCCAGCGGCGTGACGTAAAGTTAGAGCGGCATCGTGAGGACTTGGAGCACAAAGTGGCTGAACGCACGGCCGAATTGACCAGAGTCAACGTCGAGCTGACCGAAGCCAAGGATCGCGCCGAGCAGGCCAGCCGTGCCAAGAGCGAGTTTCTGGCAAACATGAGCCACGAAATCCGTACTCCTATGAACGGCGTCCTCGGCATGACGGACCTGGCGCTGGAGACCAGCGTCCCCGAGGAGCAGCGCGAGTACATGAGGCTGGTCAAGACCTCCGCCGAGTCGCTACTGACGGTCATCAACGATATTCTCGACTTCTCGAAGATTGAAGCAGGCAAACTCGACCTCGACGCTATACCGTTCGATCTCTGCGGCCTAATTCAGGAGACGATGAAGGTTTTGGCGGTCCGCGCGCACGCCAAGGGCCTCGAACTGCTTTGCGACATGGGAGCAAATGTACCGGAACACGTGATCGGAGATCCAACCCGGTTGAGGCAGATCATCGTGAATTTGATCGGCAACGCGGTTAAGTTCACCGATCGAGGAGAAGTGGAGTTGAAAGTGAGCGTCGAGGGGGACGGCGGCCAGGAATGCACGTTGAAGTTTGAGATTCGAGATACGGGAATCGGGATACCAGCGGACAAGCAGCAAATTATCTTTGAAGCCTTTTCTCAGGTGGACGGCTCGATGGCGAGGCGCTTCGGCGGTACGGGCCTTGGCTTGACAATCTCTACCCAATTGGCGCGGTTGATGCGCGGAAGAATTTGGGTAGAAAGCGAAGTCGGGGTGGGTAGCCGTTTCTTTTTTACGGTTCAGATCCAGCGCGTCGAAGCGATGCCCGCGCAGGCGCCCGCGGACACAGGCGCACTGACTGGCGCCTCCGTCTTAGTGGTGGACGACAATTCGACGAATCGCCGGATCTTAGAGAACATGCTTCGCCGATGGGGAGCGCAACCGGTGCTCGCGTCCAGCGCCGTAGAAGCTCTGGCTCTGCTGGAGGAAGGACAGCGAGGGCACCATTCGTTCGAATTGATTCTTACAGATCTCAATATGCCAGGCATGGACGGGCTGACGTTGGTTGAGCGCATCCGCAGCTTGCCCGGCCGCGTCGAACCGGTCGTGATCATGTTGACATCAAGCGATCGTCGAGGCGATGCCGCCCGGTCCCGGAGTCTTGGGATCGCGGACTACTTAGTCAAGCCCGTACGCCCAACGGAACTGCGGGCCGCGATGCTGCGCGCTCTGCGTGCCGGGGAAACTGAGCAGCAGCAGCCGCCCGTTTTGTCGCAACCCAGCAACGAAAGGGCGCGCAGCTCACTGCGGATTTTGCTCGCCGAGGACAATGCCATTAACCAACTACTGGCCGTGCGATTGTTAGAGCACCGCGGTTGTGAAGTTCGGATCGCCAACAACGGGCAGGAAGCGCTTGCGCTGCTCGAAACCGAGAGATTCGATGCGATTCTCATGGATGGGCAGATGCCGTTTATGACCGGCTTCGAGGCCACCGAGCAGATCCGAAAGAGGGAGCGCAGATCGGGTGGGCATATCCCGATCATTGCAATGACGGCTCACGCCATGCAGGGCGATCGCGAGCGATGCCTCGCTTGCGGAATGGACGCCTATCTGGCGAAGCCCGTGAATGCCAAAGAGCTCTATGACATTCTGGAGAAGCTGCGCGCCGGCGGCTTCGCACAAAAACAGCCCGAACTGCAGCACACGTGAGGCGCGTGAGGCGCGGCTACTTCTCAGGCAGCGCGAATACGTAAAGCGCGTTGCCGTTGCCCGGGTGATGGATTTCCGGCGCGATCGTGGCCGGCACCTGACGCGGGCTGCCGCCGCCCAGGCCGGTGGTGACTGCAATATATTGCCGTCCGCCCACGCTGAACGAAACCGGATATCCCTGCACCGAGGTTCCCAGACGCGTCTTCCATAATGTCGTGCCGGTCTTGACATCCACGGCTTTGAACACCCGATCTAAATCGCCGACGAAAGCGACTCCGCCCGCGGTGGACAGCACCGCAGTCAAGAATGGGGCGCGCTGCTGGAAGGACCAGTTCTCCTTCATGGTCTTGACGTCGAAAGATGCGAGTTTCCCGATATTGCCGTCCGTGCCGGGCATCTCATAAAAGCGACGGTCTGCCGCTGTGCCGCCCGAACCATCCGTGAATTCGACCTTGCGGCCGGACATCTCCATGCAGCTCTGGCTCAGCGGAATGATGAGCTGACCTGTGGGTTGGTGATAGCTCATGGCCTGCCAGTTATGGCCGCCTTCCGTGCTGGGGCAGGATTGGACCCATTTACCGATCTCTTGTTCGAGAATTTCGCTGCGATAAGTTGGCTCACCGGTTTTCGAATCAATACTGTCGAACACATTCTGAAAAACGGTTTCCTTGTGCCCGAGATATTTGCCGGTTTTCCGGTCGAGCTTCCACAAGATGCCGGCTTTGCCGATCGTGAACAGCCATTTTTGATCGCCATTGTCCACCAGCACGCGCTCGAACACTTCGTCGAGGTCCAGCGATTCGCCGGGGATATGCTGGAAGTACCACTTCAGTGTTCCGTCGTCGGGATTCAGCGCGAGCGTGGAACTGGTGTACAGCGCCTTATCGGATTTGGTGTTGCGGCTGGCGCGCATCCAGGGCTTGGCCTGGGCCACGCCCCAATAGGTAAGGTTCAGTTCAGGATCGTAGCTGCCGGTGATCCAATTGTCGCCGCCGCCGCGCAGCAGGTTCGGTAGACCGTTCCAGGTGTCGCCGCCGGGCTGGCCTTCGCGCGCGACGGTGTAAAATTTCCAGAGCTGTTTTCCGCTGTTGGCGTCATAAGCGCTGATGAAGCAGCCTTCCTCTTTGAAGCGGTCGCAGCCCATGAGACCTTGGATGACTTTGCCGTGAATGACGAGCGGTCCGCCAGTTTCGCTGTAGCCTTTACGGTTATCGGCGATGGCGGTCTGCCAGACAATGTTGCCGGTGCGCGCGTCGAGGGCATACATTTTGGCGTCCGTGGTCGGCACGAAAACCTTGTCTTCATAGACGGCCAGGCTGCGCGTCGCGCCGTAGGCAATGGTAGATTCCGGGCCGAGATGGTTTTCCCAAATCAAATCTCCGGTGCGTGCGTCGAGTGCTTGCACGGTGTTGCTGGTGTTGGACAGAAAAATGGTTCCGTTGTGAATGATCGGGGTGGTCTCAGCGGCGCCGCCATCGTTCATGGCCCAGGACCAGACCAGCTGCAGGTTTTGAACGTTTTTGGCGTTGACTTGCGCGAGCGGGCTATAGCTCCAGGCCTGATAATTGCGGCGAATCATGAGCCAATCGGCGGGATCGGGGTGCAGGAGCATTTCATCGGACACGGGAACATAGTTTTTTACTTCGCCTTTGACGGTGAGTCCCCGCAGAGCGGTGGGGCGCGCGGGTCCGCGGCCCGGGCCACCAGGACCTTGTGCTGCTCCGCCACGGCCGCCTTGCCGGCCGCCGGCGGGCGCTTGACCGGTTGCGATGGAACCAATGCTAACCGCGGTGTCGCCCGTCAGAGGCTGGTTGCCGGGCGTGGCACCATTGGATTGCAGAATAAATGCGGCGATGTCGGCGTAAACGTCGGCGCCGAGCGAGCCGGGTCCGCCGGGAGGCATCGTGGTTTGAATAAGAGCCAGTAGTTCGCGCGTGCTGCGGCTTCCCCAGGTGTTCATGAAGTTGCCGCCCGCCAGGGGAGGAGCTTCGTTGCGGCCGGCCAAGTCGGGCAGATGACAGCCGGAGCAATTGTCTTGATAGGCGGTTCTGCCCGCGGAAGCTTGCGCGGCAGTAAACGGCCCGGCGGGGCGCTGTTGGGCTTCGAGCAGAATAACACCGGCAGCCGCAATCGCGCTCAACATCAGTACGGATAACGTTTTCAAGCGGAGCATTCTATATCTCCTAGTGCATCAGCCAGCCCCACAGATTTCCTTCCGGGGCTTTTTCGCTTTGAATTTGGATATAAAAGCGGCCTTTCTTGAGCGCTTCTATCTGGTCGGCCGATAGGTCGACGGAACCGGTAAGCGTGCCGCTGGTAGCGTGTGCGACAGTCAGATCGAAAACTGCCGGGCCGCGAACGCCGGGGACACGGCTCAAGTGAAGCTGGGCGGTTGTGGCCGGGGAGAGCAGGCCTTCGAAATTGCCGTTGATGGCAAGCTTGGTGCCGGATAACGTAGCGGTCGCGGTCCCGACCCCGGCCACAGTGGCGCGCATGGTTCCGTCCGAAGCGACGGGCGCAAGTCGCGTATGAAATTTTTCTTCGCTACCGGCTGCCCAGACCAGCCCGATTCCGATGAGCGCCAGGGCGCCGCGTCGCATCCAAAACATTCGTTCCCTCGTGGTCCTCTCAGAAAAGGATATTAGGCATTATAGCCGTGCGGCGTGGCGCGCTGCGGCGACACGGCGTTGGCGCCACGGCCGGACCGCGGCAGAGGACACTGGGCAAGCGGCGCTGCGCAATGCGTGCGGCTCCGGCTCGGGGATATAATGAGTGGCCGAGCCAATCGGCAAAAACAGGAACGCCAGGTTTTGGCAAGGAGAGGATCAATGTATAAAGCGGTATTGGGAGCAGCAGCATTGCTCGCATTTGCAAGTATGGGGTTCGCGCAACCCAAAGCGGCGATCGACATTACAAAAGCGCAGATCGATGAGGTGTTGAAAAACGCTCCACCCAAGGTCGATCAGACGTTGCGTGTCATCGACATGGGCGATTATCAGCTCTCAGTGGCGGTGGTTCATCGGGGACCGACAGGCCAGCCGGCCGGAGGACGCGGACGCGGAGCGGCAGGTGGCGGGCGCGCTCAGCAAGCTAATGTGGAGCGATGCGGATTGAGTTCGGCGCCGGCCGGCGCCCAGCAGAGTCCGCCGGGAATGATTGCGCACGATGACACGGTGGAAACCTATATCGTCATATCCGGTTCGGGCACATTGGTGACGGGCGGCGAGATCGTGAATGGAACGCGGTCACCAGCCGACAGCGAAGTCACGACGATTTTGAATGGACCGTCATGCAGCGGGCGCTCGTATGGGGACATCGTTAGCCGTAAGCTGAACGTCGGCGATATTTCTGTGATCCCGGCGGGCGTGCCGCACGGATGGGCGGACATCACGTCGGAAGTGACTTATCTCAGCGTGCGGCCGGATCCGAAGAAGGTCCTGCAGCATGGGTACGTCAATCCCTCCATTAAGTAGCAAGTCCTCAAGCCGGCTGCGGGTCGAGCGCGGATGAACGCGCTCGACCACGTCCTCTTTGCCGCGATCTGCGCGGGGTTACCGCTGCTGGACTGGCTGTGGATGTACCCGCGCTTTGTTCGCGCGACGGCCGAGAGGCGCCCCGGCGCGCGCGAGCGCGGATACGCTATCACGATGTTATCTTCCTGGGGACTCATGGCGTGTGTGCTCGCGCTGTGGATCGCGCTTGGGCGCCCGCTCGATACTCTACGGCTCGGCATCGGATATCCGATGCGGGGCGGAATCGGACTGGCATTGGCCGCGCTCTATGCCTTACTCGCGTGGGCGCAGAAGCGCGCAGTGCTCAAGCAGCCCGACGCGGCGGAGCTGGTGCGGCGCCAACTGGGCAAGGCGGAGGCGCTCATGCCGCGCAGCGCGAGAGAGTACCGACTGTTTATGCTGGTGGCAATTACGGCCGGAATTTGCGAAGAGATCCTGTTCCGCGGATTTGTCATGTGGTATCTAACCGTGTGGACTTCTGCGATTCCGGCCGCGCTTATCAGCTCGGTGCTGTTCGGCCTGGCTCACACTTACATTGGAATACCGCACGTGATCCGTAGCGCGATCGTAGGGGCCGTGCTCGCCGCGCTGGTATTGGGAACTGGATCGTTATGGGCCGCCATGGCTCTGCATGCGGTAATTGATTTATCCTCGGGCGACTTGGTTTACCGTACGCTCGGGCGCGCAGAAACTTCGCCGGCAAGCGCCGGGTAAACTGCGACTAATAAGAGTAAAATAGTCGAACAGCCAGGTGCGGGTAAATGCGGGCCTGTTTGAGGGCAAACCACGCGCAGAATGGTGCATATTTTTGCACCTATATTTGTATTTTTGCGCCGCTGCTTTTTGCGGTTGCGGCAAATCTCGGTGCCCAGGCGACAGCAAACAGCTCAGAAATGACGGCGCGCGATGCGCCCGCGACGTTTCGCGCGCGCGTGAACCTGGTGATGGTGCCAGTGGTTGTCCGCGATCGCAGCGGCCATGCGATCGGTACGCTGAAGCAGGACGATTTTCATCTATTCGACAAAGGCAAGCCGCAGGTTATTTCTAAATTCTCGGTGGAGCGGTCCGATGCGAGGGTTACGGCCTCGGCGGTCCAGATCCAAGCGCCGGCGGACCCGGATGCTCCGCCACCTGCGCGCAGTGCCGAGCCGATTCCGACCAGGTTCATCGCCTACCTGTTCGACGATGCGCATTTGAGCTTCGGGGATCTGGCGCAAGCGCGGACCGCGGCGGGCCATCATCTGACCGAGTCGCTCCGGCCGACCGACCGCGCGGCCATTTATACCACCTCGGGCCAGACGATGCTGGATTTCACGGACGATGTAGCGAAGATCCGGGAGACGTTGGACCGTATCCAACCCCGCGGCCGGTCGATTCCGTCGAGCATGGAATGCCCGGAGATGACCTATTACATGGCGGATTTGATCGTTAACCGGAACGATCCGCAAGCTTTGAATACCGCCGAGCAGGATGCCGTGATTTGCGCCAATCTGTCGATGGCGAATGGGCCGGGCGGGAGTTCACCGCTGCAACAAGCCGAACCGCTGGCCAGGGCGGCGGCGAGCCGGGTGTTGGCTTTTGGGGAAGGCGATACGAAGCTGGCGCTGAGCGTCTTGCACGACATCGTGCGTCGAATGTCGCAGACTCCCGGCCAGCGGACGGTCGTTTTGGTTTCGCCGGGATTCTACATTCCGCTGGATTACCGGAGCGACGAAACCGAGTTGCTGGACCAGGCCATCCGCGCGAATGTCACGATCAGTTCGCTGGATGCACGCGGGTTGTACGTATCCGCAGCGGACGACGACATCACAAGGAGAATTCAAAACGGGGCTACCGAGATCCAGAAGGATCAATACCGCCGCGAAGCCGATATCGAGAGTTCAGGAACACTGGCCGAACTCGCGGACGGAACCGGGGGCACGCTGGCGCACAACAGCAACGATCTAGAGCAGGGCTTCCGGCGCGTGGCCGCGGCGCCCGAGTTTTGGTATGTTCTCGGGTTTTCGCCGCAGAACCTGAAGCTGGACGGCTCGTATCATGCGCTGAAGGTGACGGTCAGAAACAGCAAGGACGTAACACTGCAAGCGCGGCATGGTTATTATGCGCCGCGGCACCAGGCGAACCCGGCCGAACAGGCGAACGAGGAAATCCGGGAAGCGGTATTTTCGCGCGAGGAGATGCTGGACGTGCCGCTGGATGTGCAGACGCAGTTTTTCAAGTCCACAGATGTGAACGCCACGCTGGCGGTGCTGGCCAAAATCGATGTCCGCCGTCTGCCTTTCCGGAAAGCGGATGGCCGGAACAACGACACGCTCACGGTGGTTTCGGGTGTTTTCGACCGCAACGGCAATCTGATCAAGGCTGTTGAAAAAGTTCTGGAGATGCATTTGAAAGATGAGACGCTGCAAAACCGGGCCGCGGGCGGAGTGACTTTGAAGACCAATTTCGATGTGACGCCGGGGAGCTATGCAATTCGCGTGGTGCTGCGGGACGTGGAAGGGGAATTGATGGCGGCTCGCAATGGGGTGGTCGAGATTCCGTGAGGAGGAGGACGTGGAGATGCGGAGAATTTTCACTCTGGTGGCGATATTAGGGGCAATCGAGGGATCCGCTGCTGGGCAACCAGCCGCGGCGACGGACTCTGGAAGCGTAATTCGGGCCGAAACGCGTCTCGTATTAGTGGACGCGGTGGTTACAGACAAGAAGGGCGGATATATTCGCGATCTGACGGCCAAAGATTTCCGCGTCTGGGAAGACAACAAAGAACAGAGCATCAAAAATTTTTCGTTTGAGGCCGATCCTGCTTCTCCTATGAGCCGGCAGCCGCGATATGTCGTGCTGTTCTTCGACAACTCGACCATGGATTTCGCGGACCAAGCGCAGGCGCGGAAGGCGGCCGGCCAGTTTATCGATGCGAGCGCGGCAGCGAACCGGCTGATGGCGATTATTAATTACGGCGGGACGATTCAAATCGCACAAAACTTCACCAGCGATCCAGCCCGCCTGAAAGCGGCGGCGATGGGCCTGTCCCTTCCTGCTGTCAACATAAACGAGCCGGCCACCATGGCAGTCCCGGGACTGGATCGAGCGGCCTCGACCTTCGCGGCTTACGACGTGATTCTTGCGCTACGGACGATGGCGAGAAATCTGGCTGCGATACCAGGCCGGAAAACTTTGATCCTACTTACGTCCGGGTTCCCGCTCAAGGATCCGGACTTGTTGAGCGAAGTTACTGCTACGATCGACGCATGTAACCGGGCAAACGTAGCGATATATCCGATCGACGTTCGCGGGCTAGTGGGGGGCGCCCCAAGCGGTGCGCTGTTCCGAAGTCCGGCGGGTATGGCTCTGGGATTAACGCCATTCTTGAGAGAGGCGTCGCTGGCGGTAAGCTCGATGGCATTTTTCCAACGCGGCGGGTCGCCTGGCGGTGGTGCGCCGGGCGGTGGCGCGCCGGGCGGCGGCGGAGGAGCGGGTGGGGGAGCCCGGGGAGGTGGCGGCGCTCCGATCGGCGGCGGCGGTCCGCGCGGAGGAGTAGGCGGTGGGATGCCGGGTGGAAGCCCGTCCCGAGGCGGGCCGGGGCTCGGAACCATGCCGGGCCGGGTTGGGAACGTCGGACCGGGCATTAATGGCCCGTTAGTGAACCAGAACGCGCCGTACAATCAGGCACGCAATCTGATTCCAAAATTTCCAAGCAGCGCGGCCACGAATCAGGATGTCATGCACATGCTGGCCGACGGAACGGGCGGCTTCGTGATCATCAATACGAACGATCTGCTGTCCGGCTTTCAAAAAATTGCAAACGAGCTGAACGAATATTATCTGCTCGGCTACACACCGCCGGAATCCGAGGAGGGGAGCTGCCATACGCTGCGGGTGAAAGTGGACCGGGGCGGCGTCACCGTTCGCGCGCGCACAGGTTATTGCAACGCGCGGTCACACGATCAGTTGGCGAAGAGCCCGATTGAAAAGACACTGGAGAGCCGTGCGGCGGGAGACCAGGCGGGCGATATTACAGGGTCGATGCAATTGCCATATTTCTACACCGGGCCGAACCAGGCGCGGGTGAACGTGGCGATGGAGATCGCGGCGGAGGCGATGAAATTCGAGAAAGAGAAAGGCAAGCTGCGTTCCGAGATGAACATTTTGGGTATCGCCTACAAGCCGGACGGCGCGGTGGGCGCCCGGTTCAGCGACAATGTCAAGCTGGAATTCGAGACCAAGAAGGAAGTGGAAGCATTCGAGCAGCACCCGTACCACTATGAGAATCAGTTCGACATCGCGCCCGGACAATACCGTCTCAAAGTGGTTTTCAGCGCGGGCGGGCAGAGTTTTGGAAAATTGGAAAGACCGTTGATGATCGAGCCGTACGATGGACAAAAGTTCGCCATCAGCGGGATTGCGTTCAGCACCAAGTATAGGCCGGCAGCGAGTATGGGCACGGACCTGGACGCCTTGTTAATCGAGGACCGGACGCCGCTGGTGGCGGAGGGGATTCAGCTCTTTCCTACGGGGTCGCCGCGGTTTAAGAAGACCGATAAACCCGCGGTTTATTTCGAAGTCTACGATCCGCTGCTGGCGCAGGCGGAGCTGCCAAAGCCATTCGCTATCGCGCTCCAGGTTCGAATTTTGGACGCCAAGAACGGACAGCAAAAGGTGGACACCGGTATGTACCGGATTCCGACGCCGGAGAAGGGCGGGCATCCGGCCATCGCGAGCGGTTCGCAAGTGCCAGTGGCGGAGCTGGAGCCGGGTACGTATCGGATCATCGTTACGGCGCTGGATACGGCGGGCAAGCAGGCGCAGCGGTGGGCGGATTTTGACGTAGAGTAGCGGGCCAAGTTCAGAGTCAGAATGCCGTGGGCCCAGCGGCCCGGGGATCTCAGGGGCGGTTGCGGCCCAGGCGTTCGTGCGCGGAAACCCAGTCGCCGTGGAGCACCGCGGAGGCCAGGGAGATCTCGCCTGCCAGTACGGCGGCGGCGCAGATTTCTGCGAATTTTTTCACCTTACCGGTTCCATAGCAGCCGAGCATTTCCAGGCATTGCCGCTGCGTGGGTAGACCGGTGCCGCCGCCATAGGTGGCGACGATCAGCGATGTGAGGGTGATGGACCAGTAGTAGTCGCCGTTGTCGAGAAGCTGGCTGTAGCTGATGGCAGCGTGCGATTCGGAGATGTCGGCAACATCCTGACCAGTGGCGATGAACAGTGCTGTAAGACCGTTAGCCGAATGCGCACCGTTGTTGGCAGAGGCGGCCAGAAAGGCGCCGGCCATCTGAATCTGGCGCGCCCGGAATAGATCGCGCGTGTCGACCTGCATGATCTCCTGAAGCAGTGATTTACGGATGACGGCTTCGGCCACCACGCGTTTGCCACGCGTTAACAACATGTTCAGGTGGGAGTGTTTCTTATCGGTGTCGATTCCGCCGGAGAGAATGTACTTCAGGTCGGCGGGATAGGCGCTCTTGATCCACTCGCAGGCAGCGAAAGTGGCTTTGCCGGACATATTTTGACCAGCGGCGTCGCCGGTGGTGTAGTTGAACCGCAAATATCGCAGTGGGCCGACCTGGTATTGGCCAATGGATAAGAGATGACCGGAATGGGTAGTTGCCTCAGCGGCCGATTGGATAGGGATGAGGTTCTCTTCGATCCAGTGGCCGAAATCGCGTGCCTGGACCGCGTTCTCGAAGATGAACACCGGGGCGCGCTGCATAGCTTCTTCGACCACGGCAGTTCTGACGCCCCCGCATGCGGTGAGAAGGCGCATGCCACGGTTATAACTTGCGACGAGCGAGCCTTCGGTAGTGGCGAGCGGAACGTAGAAATCGCCTTGCGCCTCTTCGCCCAGGATGTGGATGGGCCCGGCCAGGCCGATGGGGACTTGCGCGACGCCAATGAAGTTCTCAATGTTGCCGGGAAGAACCGAGGGATCAAAAGAATATTGGGCAACGTGCGAGAGGTCGGCGCCGGTGTGTTCGCGGACAAAGTCGCGCCGCTCGGCGGCCATGATATGCGTGTAGTCGTCATTCAGATCGCGCGGAACGCGAGCGCGTTGGGTGGTTACTTGTTCGGAGTTCACAGTAATGCTTCCGGCGGAAAAAAGGAAGGCCGCCGGGAATTTAACTGCGGTTTCCGGCGGCCCCGCATCGACCAGAGGTGCTGGTCAAGCTCTACCAAGCAAATTTCACCGCCAGTTGGAGCTGGCGTCCCGGAAACGCCGAGGTAAAGCCGAGCGGCGCAGAGGCCGAAAGATTCTTGTTGCCCTGGACGTTAAACGGACCGGTGAGCAGGAATGGATCGCCGACCGAGAACTGGTCGTTCACCGAGCTGAAGTTGGTGTGATTCAGCAGATTGTTTCCTTCCACCACGAAATCCAGCTTCATTCCGGCGTCCCGATTTATGAAGAAAGACTTGACGAGCCGGGCATCGAAATCGTAGAAATCGGGGCCGATTCCCGTATTGCGGGATACATACCAGGGACGCGCGTACAGGTTGTGTCCCAGGGTGCCGTTAGCGGCCCCCGGAACGCGGATCGTAAAGGGAATGCCGGTGCGCGCGTGGACGATGGGCGAGAAGGTCATGTCCGCAAAAATGCGAGACCATACGGATTCTCCCGAACCCGCCTTGAAAGGCGTATTGTAGACGGCGTTGCCCACGAAGTTATGGGTAACGTTGTAAGCCGAGATGGCTCGATCCAGGTAAAGACGCGTGGGGAAGAAAGAAGCGAACTGAGAGTTGAAGTCGGTGTTGTCATCGATTGCTTTGCTGAAGGTATAGCTGACGTGGCCTTGGAAGTTCCGGCTGTAGCGCTTCGTCAAGGTACCGGTGAGCCCGTGATACATGGAATTGCCAATCGAGGAATAGCTATTCGCCTGCGTAATGGAGGGATTAATTGGAGCGTACTGCGGGCCCCAGACCGGATCAATCTTGCCGGTTTCATAGTAGTTGGTTTCCTGGTCGAGTTGAATGTGGACGCCTTTGTACATGGCATAGCCGACTTCAAACGACAGGTTCGGGGTCAGCTCATGTGCGATGCTGAGGCTGGCTTGAACGCTATAAGTGTTCTTGTAATTCGGAGCCAGATTGAAGATGACGCGGCCTGGCGCTCCCGCTCCGACGGCGATGCCGAGATTGGCCAAGTCGCCGGAAGTCAATGTACCGAAAGGCAATTTACCTTGCTGTAGCCCATATCCGTAGATTTGGGCTGCATTGACGCCCGGAGAGTTGATGGCGCGGAATACCTGGTTGATATAGTTACCGCTGTCATTGAGGATGTTGACCAAGTAGTCGACCTGGAAGTTGACCGGCGCAACGAAGATCCCGCTACCGGCGCGAACCACCGTCTTTCCGTCGCCGACAGGATCCCAAGCGATACCGACGCGAGGCGAGAAATAGATATTGTGCTGGAGCGGCGAAGGCTCGGCATCGAAGTCCATACGCGCGCCGTAGCTCAACGTAAAGCGCGGTGAAATTTTCCAGGTATCTTGGGCAAATGCGCCGATGTAGTGCGCCCAGTCCTGCCATTTCGAGTTATTGAACCCTTGCCGGTAGGTGATGGGCAAGCCGAGAGAGAACGACTCCAGCGCGGTGAGGTAGGTGTTGGCAGGGCCGTTGACACCATATCCATGCGCGATGTTGTAGCCGGCGAGCGCTGGCTGCATGGCTGAGGGAACGATGGTGATGAGCGGCAACGTGCCGTCGTAAAAATCGAACTCGCCGCCGAACCAGAGATCATTTTGCACGGTGTAGTTGACAGGCCGGTAGGAGAGGCCGAACTTCATGGTGTGGTTGCCTTTGATCCAGGTGAAGTAGTCTTCAAACTGGTAGCGCTCCTGTTGCGCGTTGTAAGGGTATTGGTAGCTGCGGTTGAAGATACCCAGGCTGCCGATGGATAGTTCGGTGGTGCCAGGCGCCAAGGACGGCTCGTTGACGTGGTTGTAGGGCACCGCTTGGACACGAAGCTGATTGACAGCCTGCGGTCCGAAGATGTGGTTCCAGCTCCCCAGAATTCCGAAATCCTGCTCGTGGACGTATCCGGCATAGCTTGCGGCGTAGAGGTTATTGGAACCGATCAGCGTATAGTTCCAGTGCATGAGCGACGAGCGGAAGGTGAGGGTGTCGTTCTGCGTGGGCTGGTAGTCCATGCGAGTGACCCAATCCTGCGAGCGCGTAACATCGGGGAACACTCCGTCATTGGCGGTGAGGAGGCTGCCCACGGCGGGGTAATTCATGGGAACCAAAGCCTTGTTGAAGATGCCGGCGATCGTCTGAAGCGTGGGGTCGCCGGAAGTGGCCAGTGAGTTCACATACGCAAGTTGAGCCGGGTTCCCGTTGACGCCGAGAGCATCGGGGGTGTTCAGATAGCTCTTGAACTGGGGCAGATCGATTTTGCGGTACTCGTAGGAGGTGAAGAAGAACAGCTTGTCCTTTTGGATCGGGCCGCCGAGCGTGCCGCCAGGTGTAAAAAGCTGATCGAACGGTTTGCTGGCCGTATGATCGAAGAAGTTCCTGGCCTCGAAGTCCTGATTGCGGTAGAAGGCATAAGCGCTGCCGTGCCACTCATTGGTGCCGCTCTTGGTCACCACGTTGACGGCAGTACCGGCGGTAAATCCGAACTCGGCTGCGAAGGCATTGCGGTTGACCTGAAACTCCTGCACCGATTCCACGCTCACGTTGGGCGTGCGCAGCTGTCCGGAACCGTAGTCGTTCTCGCCGCCATCGAAGGTGACGAGATTATTGCGCCCGTTGCTGCCGCCAACCGAGAAACCGGAGGTGAGGAAGCCAGTGTAGCCGGGGTTCTGGAGCCGAGGCGCATCGGAATTGGAAACTCCGGGGAGGGTAAAGACCGAATCGGTGAAGTTGCGGCTGAGGTTGGGAAGATTATCGATGGTCTGTACCCCCAGAGTATTGGCTTGCTGCGTCCTCTCTGCCTCAATGAGCGGCGCGGCCTCGGTCACTTGCATGACGTCGGAGACTGAGCCGATGACAAGGTGGACATCGAAGATGAGGGCTTGTCCGATGGTCAGCTCGACCTGGTTGGCGACGGCTTTTTCAAAACCCTCGCGAACCACTTCGACGCGGTAAACGCCGGGCTGGAGCAGCGGCATTTGGTAGCTGCCGTCTTCCCCGGAGGTAACCGTCTTGGCGAACCCGCGCGCTGGATTGGTAATTGTAATTGTAGCGGCAGGAACAACGGCGCCGGTCGGATCGAGGACAGTCCCTTTCAAGGTTGCCGACGAGACGTCGACCTGAGCGTTAAGTGTTATTGCGAGGACGAGCGCAACGAGCGCCAAAAACAGAACACGGAGAATTTTTTGAGACATCGTGTACCCCTTTCATCGAAGAGCCACAGCGGGCGCCAGCAGTTGGCGCGCTCCGTTGAAAATGGAGGCTCCTGGAAATTGGTGTCCTAGGGAGCAACCGGGATGCCAGACTCAGGCGCTTATTTGAAATAGCAGCGGACAGGTTGGGTGTGTTCAATTACTCGGAATATGGCGCAGATGGGTGAGTTAATTTGCGCTAACGTGCTTAGTACTGCAGTTCTGCGTATGGCATAAAGAGCGATTAAAACATTGGTTTAGGGGTTGCAAGCAAGCTAGGTAGTACAGGCCGCAGCGGAAAACGAGCGCCGGGAAACATCTGTTTCTTGACGCGGTCGCCTCGGACACTGGTTGATCTGTGCGCCGGCCGAGCACAGGGAGCGGGGTGGAGGCATGCTGCGGCCTTCGGGAGCGAGCATGCCGGATTCGAGAGATGAGGGTGGGGATGTGCGGCCCGGCAAGCGCCTCCGAAGTTGGAAATACGGTTAGGCCGCTAGGGCCGCGCTGGGCGGCGTTTCGATAGCTTAGCGGGCGCGCGGCGGGTGCGCGGGTTCTTTTTCAATTCCTTCTCTAGTTCGGCGACGCGGGCCCGGAGCTGATCGAGTTCGACTGCGTCCGGGGAAGTGGGAGGAGTGAAGAAACGGCGGACAGATTCGAATGGGGCGAACGCGGTAGCGCGGACGCCGCTGAGTTGGTTTTGGACCGCTTCCTGAACCTTTTGATAGCTGTCGAAGGCGGATTTTAGATACCACAACAGGAAATCCTGGCGGGCGCGGTCGGAGGCGACGATGAGTTGGCGCAGGAGTTCCAGCGGAAGGCCGGCGGGCTGGCCTTTGGCATCTTCCGTGATGATTTGGGTCAGAGTGACGCGCGTCAGGTCTTCACCGCTTTTGGCATCCAGGACGCGGACATCGGCACCCTTTCGGATCATGGCGGCCAGTTCTTCGAGATTTACGTAGCGGCGCCGCGAGGTATCGTACATGCGGCGGTTTTCATATTTTTTGATGACGATCTCGCCAGCGGGCATGGTGGTCCTGTTATTGCAATGCAAACTCGGGCGCACCGCGGCAAATCACGCATGTCTTTGTGCGCCAGCTTTCATCTTGACATAAGACGGAGGCGGGTTTAAATTTTAATTGGATGCTGCAGTGCAGCATCCGGAGGTTCATATGAAAGGCAATGGTAAAACGGAGGTTCTCGAGGCGCCGAGCACGGCTCCTTCCCCAGTGGCGCTCTTCTCGGAATGGATGCAGCAAGGAACCGAGACATTTTTCGCTACTCAACGCATTTTATTAGACTTAGTGATGCGCCAAAATGCAATGGCCATGAACGCAATTCGCGAGCGAGTTACGACCAGCCGTCCGGCCGCGACTAGCGCGCTGACGGAGGCGGCCGGCGCGGGCATGGCCAATTATATTGCAGCGCAAAAAATACTTCTGGAACTCGCCAAGAAGCAGAACGATATAGTGCTGAACGGCGTGAAAGAAAGAGTAGGCGTTTCGACGCCGGCAGCGGCGATGACCGACTTGCTGCGGCGCAGCGTGGATACATTTATCGATCTGCAAAAACACTTCCTGCAACTGGCGTCCAAGCAAAGCGGGGCTTGGGCCGAAGCGGCCAAGACCGGAAAAGCTTTCTCGGGCAAAGGCCTGTCGGAACTGGCGCGGGAGGGTCTGGAAAGCTTCGTAGAGACGCAGAAGAAGTTCCTGGACCTGGTGGCCGAGGAGACCGCAAAAGCCGCCAAGGCGCGTGAAGGCGTGAAGGGGGCGCCCAAGCCGACCGAACTGGCGGAACTGGCGCGAGAGAGCGTGGATGCGTTCATCGAGGCCCAGAAGCACTTGCTGGACACGGCCGGCGAGCAGGTGCTGGCCAATCTCAAGGCGGTGCGGCAAACGGCGGCGTTGTTTACGCCGGTTCCGGGCACCACGCTGGCTGACTTAGCACGCCAGGGCGTGCAAAGCTTCGCGTCGGCCCAGAAGGCACTGCTGGACGTGATGACGAAGCCGCGGACTCCGGTGGTTCATGCCGGGGTTCATACCAAACCTCGTCCGGCCGCCCGCCGGACACGGGTGCAGTAGCCGAGGGCGGATCTCTTCGGTTGAGATCCGCAGTCACGCATCCGAGGCAGACTAACCTTCTCCCCGCCAAGAGCGCGGCGTGCGGTTTGAGAACCGCACGCCGCAGGGCGGCGGCGGAGGCTTCTCGAACGAGTTCCTCTGAAGGAGTTTCGTATGCTCAATGCCCATTCCGGGGACCGCCTCAGGTCGGAAGACGCTGTTTTCCTTTATTTGGAAACGCCAGAGGCGCCGCTGCATATCGGCAGCATATCCATTTTCGACGGCAAAATTCCTTTCCAGCAATGCATGGAATACATCGAATCGCGCCTGCCGCTGATTCCGCGTTACCGGCAGCGCATCGTGGTTCCCCCCTTTCACTTCGGACATCCCACGTGGGAGGCCGATCCCGAGTTCGACATTCACAATCACGTTCGGGAGGTAGTGCTGAAGCGCGGCACGGAGTCCGAGCTGCGCGCGTTCGCCGGCCGCCACTTCAGCCGCATTATGGACCGGAACCGGCCGCTGTGGGACATGACGGTGGTGGACGGGCTGGAGGGCGGACGCAGCGCGCTGATCTCGCGCGTGCATCACTGCCTGGTGGACGGCGTTTCGGGCGTGGGGTTGATGAACGTCATGTTGGATCCGAGCTTACGGCCTCGCAAGCCGCAGAGCAGAAATGGCCGGCCGGCCCCGTTGCCAGGGGCTCTGACTTCTTTGGCGGATGCGTTAAGCACGGGAATCTCGGACATGATGGAGCGGTTCCTTTCGGCGCAGTCCACCGCGCTCGACCTGGCTCATGCCCTGGTAAGCGATCGTGCGCAGCGCGGTTTCGATCAACTGGTGCGGCTGGTTCCAGAACTGATGACACCCGTGGACCGGCTGCCGTTCAATCGGGCGTGTTCGGGCGCGCGGAAGGTAGCTTGGACAGAAATCGCGATGGCGGAGGTGAAATCGATACGCGAGAGTTGCGGAGGAACGCTGAATGACGTGATGCTGACGGTGCTCACGGCAGCCGTGCGGCGATATGCGTTACTGCATCGCGTTGGTGTAAAAGGCAAGCGGCTGCGGCTCATGGTGCCGGTGAATGTGCGCCGCGAAGGAATGGAGAACGGTTTAGGAAACCGGGTTTCCATGCTGCCGGTCAGCGTGCCTCTGGACGTGACCGATCCGGTGGAGTTGTTGGAGCTTATCCGGGCGCGCACGGAAGCGTTGAAGAGCGCGCACGTTGCGGATCTGATCTATCTAATTGCCACGTGGATGGGCATGACACCGGTACCGTTGCAAGCCGCGGTGGGTCCGTTGTCGAGCTTGTTGCCGGTTCCACCGTTCAACATGGTGTGTACGAACGTGCCCGGGCCGCAGGCTCCGTTGTATGCGCTCGGGCACAAAATGGTGACGTATCACCCTTACGTTCCGATCGCGAATCAAATGGGTTTAGGCTGCGCGATCCAGAGTTACAACGGGACGTTATTCATCGGTTTAAGCGCGGACGCAGAGTCGGCGCCGGATGTTGAACGATTGAGGCAGTTCTTGGATGAGGCGTTTCGCGCGTTGTGCCGCGCGGCGGGAGTCACGCCGGCGAGTGTCAAGAGGAGGAGAGTCCGGCGGCAAGTCGTATCACGTGAGGCGGGGGCGAGCGCACCAGAAACTAAGCCCCCTGCATTTGAGCCGGCCCGGGTGCTTGCCGCGGCCGGCGATTAGCCGGTTCGGACGGATCTAGACATGAATCTTGTATTTGCCAGCGGGTTTTTAATTCCGCAGCGGCTCAAGAAGATGGAGTATTTCCGGGAGGTTGCGCGGTTTTTTCCTGGCGCGCTGTTTCCGCATGTGAGCCTGGCCGCGAGTATCGAGGTGAGGGCGCACCAACTGGCCCAACAGATCGAGGCCGCGTTTCCACACGGGCGCATCGACATTGTGGCGCACAGCATGGGTGGGCTGGACGCACGCTTTCTGTTGTCGAAGAATTTGCGCGGGCTGGCGGCGAGGGTCGCGACGCTATCCACGATCGCGACGCCGCATCGCGGCAGCCCGGTGGCGGATCTCCTGGTGAGTCCGACTCCGCTGGGCCCGCAGCGGCTGGTATACGAGATCGTCAAGGATGCAATGGCCCGGCAAGGCTACGCGGTGGATGGCTTGGCCGCCCTTACTACGGGAGCCACGGTTACGTTTAACCAGCAATGTCCCGACGTTGCAGGCGTGACTTACTTGGCCTACGCCGGCCGTGGTCCTCTAAGTTACGCGATGCGCGCGGGCGGCTGGATCATCGAGAAGGCGGGTACGACGGCCGACGAGCGGCAAAGTGACGGGCTAGTATCGGTCGCCTCCGCGCAATGGCCGGGGACCCAATTGGCCGAACCGCCTTGGCCGGCCGATCATCTGGCGGAAGTGGGCTACAATCTGGACCACCCCGGAGCGAAGCCGCAGTTCGACTACCTGGGGGCTATGAGGCGCGTGGTGGAGCGGGCGTTCGCCGGCACCGGGAATGAGCCGTTGCGCGCCGCGCACAGCGCCTCCTGAGTTAGTGAAGGAAACAATATCGTGCGTGGGACGTCCGAAATTTTGTCCGGAGCTTTACAAGGACGCTGGGTAAGGTTATAACTAAGTGAGCTCCTCGACGAGAACATGGCAGCGCGGCGCACTTTGATCAGCACCGACGAAGCACCAGCCCCCGTCCCCATTTGGCAAGAGGCCCTGTTTGGTCTGGAGGTTCTTCTTTTGCGGGCCACGCCCGCCTATTACGGCATCGGAGTTCCGCGCGGCGACTCCTCCGGCGTGGTGATGATTCCTGGGTTCATGGGGACCGACATTTACCTGATGGATATGTATGCGTGGCTGCAACGGATTGGGTACCGCGCGTACTACTCGGGCATCGGGTTGAATGCTGAATGCCCCAATCTACTGATTAAGCGGCGATTAAATGACACGATCGACCGGGCGCGCGCGGAGACCGGGCGGCCGGTGCATTTGATCGGACACAGTTTGGGGGGAATTATCGCGCGGTCCGCTGCCCGCCAGAGATCAGAAGACGTCGCATCGGTGATTACTCTGGGCTCGCCATTTCGCGGCACGGTGGTGCATTCGCGCGTCTTGAAGATAGCCGAAATCGTACGCGACAGGATCAAGAGCACACATGGGCCAGGTGTGCTGCCGGATTGCTACACGGGGCGCTGCACGTGTAATTTCATGGACTCGCTGAAAAAAGACCTGCCGGAGTCGATCGCGCAGACGGCGATTTACACCAAGAGCGACGGAGTGGTGGACTGGCAGTACTGTATTACCGACAATCCGGCCATTGACGTGGAAGTACCGGGCACGCACATCGGGCTGGCATTCAATCCGTCGGTCTACGAGACGATAGCCAAGCGGCTGGCGATGACCAAGGCGCAATAGTTGTCGGGCTAAGCTTCAAAGAACGCGAATACTGCTTTACTTGCGATCAAGCTGGCGGGCAGCGTTCAGACGCGATAAGTCGATCAATAGCCTTGCTTGCATGCTGTAACATGGAATCAAATGGATCAGGTCTTGGATGCGCGCGAACTCGTTCGGCTGAATCGAGACCAGATCCTAAGAATTGCTGCTAAGCATGGGGCTCGAAACGTGCGCGTATTCGGCTCCGTAGCACGTGGCGAAGACAGGCCCGATAGCGACCTTGACCTCTTAGTAGACGCGGGTCCGGAGACGAGCGCCTGGTTTCCCGGGGGGCTTATCGTCGATCTTGAAGAGCTACTCGGAAGACGCGTCGAGGTAGTCACCGAACGGGGACTGCATCCGTTGCTCCGGGACAGTATACTGCGCGAGGCTGTCCCCATTTGAAGGACGACGCGTTCTATTTGCGTCACATTCTGGAGAGCATAGGGAGAGTTGAAGAGGATACTGCCGCAGGTGTGGCATCGTTCCGCGGTTCAAAAACAATTCAAGACGCAGTAGTCCGAAACCTCCAGGTACTTTCGGAAAGCTGTCAGCGGCTGTCGCCTGCGTTGAAGAGTCGATGGCCGCAAGTGGAATGGGGACAAATTGCAGCTTTTCGCAACGTGCTTGTCCATGACTATCTCGGCTTGGACATGGATCAAATTTGGAAGATTGTTCAGTCGGACGTCCCTAGGCTCAAGCAGACTGTCGAAGGTATGCTGCGGGAGATTCGATGAGTTCGGGACGTTTCCAGAATCGTATGTGCGAGAAGCAATCAAGGTCAGGGTCTTCAAATCTGTGGGCCGTCGTGAATAGATCCCGGGGCTTTCGCGCAACACCTGTTTGGATTAATCAGTTCCTGACACCAACGGTTTTCGCCGCGCGGCGGACCACTTGTCCTCCAGCCCCGATTATCGATGCGTCGCCGCTTCCTGTCCGTTTCCAATACCAGGAGCTCACGGACACTTTCTATGAGCTCGCTAAGCTTCGAAGATCGCACTCAGCGGCAAGGACAACCCGGGAAGGACATCGGATTTCAGCTCGTCCCCGGCCGTCCGGCTGGTGCCGTCCGGAAGGTGGATGCGGATTCTTCGCGTTTCCGGGTAGACAACCCAGACTTCTTCGGCGCCGTGCGCGAAGTACTGCTCCATTTTGCGGTCGAGTTGGGCGGCTGTATTGGACTCCGAAGCGACCTCCACCGCAACCGCGGGTGCTCCCTCGTAGTACTGGTCTGGATCAGATTTCTTGATCTGTGCATTTCTTACAAAGCTGACGTCCGGCTGCAGCCAGCTATCCGCCGACAGCTTGAATCCGGCTTCGGTGTGGACCCTGCCGATGCGCCGTTCCCTTACATACCGCCGCAGTAGCTCGGCCAGTTGTTCCTGAATCAGCGTGTGGCGGGTCTTGGGCGGCGGCACAACGATGAGCTCTCCTTGCAGGAGTTCGTGCTTCAGCCCATCGTCGTGGAGCTGCTCGAATTGCTGGAAGGTCAGCAGCGTTCTGGCACTCATGAATTCATCGTACCTCGTTAGATTCTTTGACCGGCAGGCCGTCGACTGTCGCGATCAGTACCAGGGATCGTGCGCCCCAATTGGTCGCCCAGACGGTTGAGGCTCTTTGGATAGCTCGAAGTGGGCCATTACGCGCGTGAAAGTAAGAGCTGCTTGGCTTCCTCGAGGGCTTGGAGCGCAAGTTCGCGCGCGACGGTCGGGAATCCTTCCAAGAAGTCTTCCAGGTTTTCACCGCCCTGTAGGTATTCGAAAAGCGTCTGGACTGGTACGCGAGTTCCGCGAAAGACAGGCGTCCCGTGCATGATCTCGGGATCTCGGTTGATCGCCTGCGCCATACCTCAATTGTCTCCCAACAGCGTCGCGAGAGAGCTGCTTGCGCGCACACGGCATGGATGAGCATCTCGTGAAGATTCGGCCGCACTTTCTCCCGTCGATGCTCGGCCTGTTAACCAGGTCGGTCGCCGCGAGTTGTAGCGTTGCATTTATTGGCGCTAATGCCCGTTAGTACCCGGCTCAGGTGGTGAACCGATTTTGCTTGTGCTTACTAGCTACACCCGCTGGTGCCGCCGCAATCGCCTGGGCCAGGACGCTATTGCCTCGCTTGCCGAAGCTAAATTAAAATCGGGCCCCCGGCCACACCCATGACCCGGAGGATAGCAGCAGCTCCTGCCATAATTCGCGAAGCCCGTAAGCTATGCGATGCGCGCCCCGTCAGCAACTCTCGTCCCAGTGCAGTTTTCGCGGGTTGTAGCAGCTTCCCCTGTCAGGTCTCCAGATCATAATACTGCCGAGTTGGTTGCCCAGACGTTCGGTTTTTGGATCAGTTGCAGTGCGAAAAGGCTCCGCACGGTCAAAGAGCTCGCGCCTCCTGCTCTAGCCGCGATGGCATTTTCTGTGAGTTGGCCCAAAAACGCGGCGGACAGTACGCCAGTGTGAGTGGCAACTTTCGTGAATAACCTCTCCAATTCGTCGGGATACTTCTGTCGTTCGAGCACTTTTACTGTAGACTAGTACTCGAATCCGCAATAAAAGCATCTACATGCGCCTGTGGCATCTGACCTCCCAGAGCTATGGAGTACTTCGCAGCTCCGCAGTGGTCCTTCCTATACTTCACCTTGCGGTCTCATCTTGTCTGGGGCAGGGTATACCGTTCTCGGCGAGGCTCTCAAGACCGAGTCTCCGCCATGCCGCTTTATGGCAAGCGGTCGGTCTACGGCCTCCCGGGACCGCTTCCGTCAGGGTCTACTTCGTTACTAATCGCGCGGTAAGCGGCAGCGGCGCCAATGTCAGCAATTACTCAGATGTTCTCCGATCGGGTAGCAGGACGTACGGCGAATCTGAAGTAAGCGTTCCGCTCGACCGACGAGTAGGTGAGTTGAAGACGCCGTTCTTCCGTAGATTCTTTTCCGGTTCTCAGAAGGATATTTCTGTGACCAGCACGCGGGTCATGGATCGTAATAGCTTTTTCGGCGGCATCAATCGAAAGCTCAAGAGCACCAACGGTAAGGAGGTGCTCGTATTCGTGCACGGGTTTAACACGAGCTTTGAGGAGGCGCTGGAACGAACAGCACAGCTTTCCTACGATCTGAAGTTCGAGGGAGCTACGATCTCGTTTACTTGGCCGTCATATCGGCTGTCGTGGGTTCAAGAGGTCACGTTCGCAATTCCCTTTGATATTGTGCGGAGAGTTGCGTTGAGCAGCGCCTACAACGGCGCGATCGAGAATGCAGACCTAGCGGTGTCCCAGCTTAAGGAGTTTCTCAGCGAAGTGCGAAAATCCACGGGGGCAACCACAGTTCACCTCATCGCACACAGCCTAGGAGCTAGAGTACTAGCGAATGCGCTTTTCGATTTGGCACAGTCCGAACGGTCGAAAGGCAACATCCGATTTAGGCAGGTGATCCTGGCGGCGCCGGACATTAACGTGGATGTTTTCGAGGAGTTGGCACGCGTCTTCCCTACAACGGCCGACCGCGTAACTTTATATGCCTCTTCCGCAGATCGCGTCTTGAGAACCTCAGAAATCATCAACGACCACCCCAGGGCAGGAGAAGGCGGAAATCGGATCGTCATTGTGCCTTCCGTCGATTCAATCGAAGCAACTGCTGTTGACACGAGTTTTGTCGGACACTCGTATTACGCGGAAAGCAAATCGGTGATCTTCGATATCTTCCGCCTCTTGCGCGGTGGTGACCCGCCGGACCGGCGTTTCGGACTCGAGCCGCGGGTCCTAGGTGGGAAGAGGTATTGGTTTATGCGTCCGTAAACGATATTTTTCCCGAAGAGCGTGAAAACCGAACTTGGCGTTGGCTACATCTGCTCGGGTCTTCAGTTCGGCAGCTTTTCGGAGCCTGGGACCGCGGGTTAGTCATGAATTGGCCGCTGTCATAATGAGCCTATGCACGAGACCGTGCATAGCCCAAGGTTGCTCGTCCAAGCCTCTCTACAGATAATCACTACGCATTCTAAGTGGGCGCAGTGGTTGAGCGGTTCGAGCTTCGTAGTCCTTGGTCAGGTAGCTTGTGCCATCGATCTGGCAGCGCCATGTTCCTTTCGACGCACCAGGTCGCAGATGCGAGAGCTGCCTTTCCTTTTCCCAGCATACGGTGCAGTAAGGGTGAGGTTCGATCTCGTCGCCATTTCCTGTCCGTTTCCAATACACCGTTTGGTCGTAGACCATCAGCTTCTCAACCTCATCGCTTTTGCGTTTATTCGCTAATTCCGCGTCGAGTTTCTCGATATACGCCCTTGCATCAGTAACAGCGTTCCGAGTTTCCAGGAGCAACTCCTGAATTTGGAGTAATTGGTTGTTAACCTCCACCGGATCCACTTTCTCCTTTTTCAAGAGCTCACGGACACTCTTTATGAGCTCGAAGCCGGTTTTGACGGCACCAAGCGCGCCTTCGATGGGAACGTATGTAGACATTACTAGCTACACCCGCTGGTGCCGCCGCAGTTTTCGCATTTGTAGCAACTGCCGTTGCGCGTCATGAGACCGCCGCACTCCGAGCACATCGGGGCGTCGCTGACTACCGGCGTGAACGGGAGCGCTTGCTGCGGTTCAGGCTCGGTGGGACGGAGCACCGGAGCATTACCGGCTTCGGTGGTGGCGTACTCGGGGCCCAGGAACTTCGCGCCCATCCAGCGGAAGATGTAATCCATGATGGATTTCGCGTAGGGCACCTGAGGGTTGCCGGTCCATCCGCTGGGCTCGAACCGCACATGGCTGAACTTGTCTACGAAGAACTTCAGCGGAACGCCGTATTGCAGCGCGTAGCTGATGCTGGTGGCGAAGCTGTCCATCAGGCCGCTGATGGTGGAACCTTCCTTGGCCATTGAAATGAAGACTTCGCCGGGAGTGCCGTCCTCGTACAGGCCGACGGTGATGTAGCCTTCGTGACCGCCGATGGAGAACTTGTGAGTGATGGACTGCCGCTCGTCGGGAAGTTTGTGGCGGACGGGACGGTAGACAATCTTCTCGGTTACAGCCGGAGCCGCCGCGGCGATCGCGCCGGCCTTCTTCTCGCCTTTGCCGGTGCCGGAACTGAGCGGCTGCGCGCGCTTGGATCCGTCGCGATAGATAGCGACGGCCTTCAGGCCGAGACGCCAGCTCTCCATGTAGGCTTCCATGATGTCTTCCACCGTGGATTCCTCGGGCATGTTGATGGTTTTCGAAATCGCGCCGGAGATGAACGGCTGCACGGCGGCCATCATGCGGATATGGCCCATGTGCTGAATGAAGCGCTTGCCGTTTTGCGGGCGGAAGCTGCAATCGAATACCGGCAGGTGCTCCTCTTTGAGACCCGGCGCACCCTCGATGGTGCCGGTGGCATCGATATGGGTCACGATCTGCTCGACCTGCTCAGGGCTGTAGCCGAGCTTGATGAGAGCCTGTGGAACAGTGTTGTTGACGATCTTAATAATGCCGCCGCCAACCAGCTTCTTGTACTTCACCAGCGCCAGATCGGGCTCGATGCCAGTGGTATCGCAATCCATCATGAATCCGATGGTGCCGGTGGGTGCGATGACCGTGGTTTGCGAGTTGCGGAAGCCGACGCGCTCGCCTAGCTGATAGGCGTCGTGCCAGCATTCTTCCGCCGCCTTGTACAGATCGGGTGGAACGCGCTTGCTGTCGATGCCGGAAACAGCTTTGCCGTGCATCAGGATCACGTCAAGGAACGATTCCTCGTTCTCGGCGTAAGACGGGAATGACCCGACGCCTTCGGCGATGCGGGCGCTGGTGAGGTATGCCTGACCGCACATCACGGCGCTGATGGCGCCGGCCCAATCGCGGCCTTCCGGGCTGTCGTAGGGGATCCCCATCGACATCAACAGCGCGCCGAGGTTCGCGAATCCGAGCCCGAGCGGGCGGAAATCGCGTGAGTTGCGAGCGATTTTTTCGGTGGGATAGCTGGCGTTATCCACAATGATTTCCTGCGCCAGGATCACCGTATCGCAGGCGTGCCGGAAAGCTTCGACATCGAACTCGCCGCCCGGGCCGACGAACTTCATCAGGTTCAGCGATGCCAGGTTGCAGGCCGAGTCGTCCAGGAACATGTATTCCGAACAGGGATTCGATGCATTGATGCGGCCGGACGTCTTGGAAGTGTGCCAGCGGTTGATGGTGGTGTCGAACTGCATGCCGGGATCGCCGCACTGGTGTGTGGCTTCGGCGATCTGCCGCAGCAGGTCCTTGGCGTTGGAGCGCTTCTTGGGCTGGCCGTCGGAGACCGAGCGGGTCCACCAATCGACGCCCGCCGCTGCCGCTTCCATGAACTGATCCGTAACACGGACGGAATTGTTCGCGTTCTGGAAAAAGATGGAGCCGTAGGCTTCGCCATCCAGCGCAGGATCGTAGCCGGCATCGATCAGTGTGTGTGCTTTCTTTTCTTCCTTGGCTTTGCACCAGATGAACGATTCGACATCGGGGTGATCGATGTTCAGAATGACCATCTTCGCGGCTCGGCGAGTTTTGCCGCCGGACTTGATCACGCCCGCGAAGGCATCGAAGCCCTTCATGAAGCTGAGCGGGCCGGAAGCACAACCGCCTCCGGCCAGCACAGCATTCTCTTCGCGCAGCGGCGAAAGATTGGTGCCCGTTCCCGATCCCCACTTAAAGAGCATGCCTTCGGTTTTTGCCAGTTCGAGGATGGACTCGAGCGAATCTTTGACGGAGTTGATGAAGCAGGCGGAGCACTGCGGGCGGGATTCGCTCTTCTTGAGCTTGTTCACCTGTCCGGTGGTTTCGTCGTAGTAATAACCGTAACCGCGCGCTTCGTTGTTGACGCCGACGTTGAACCAGACCGGCGAATTGAAGCAGGCCTTCTGCGTGAGCATCAGGTGAGCGAGTTCATCGCGGAAGTTTTCCGCGTCCTGCTCGGTCTTGAAGTACCGGCCGGACTTGCCCCAATCGGCGATGGTGTCGACAACGCGATGGACCAACTGGCGAACGCTGGATTCTCGTTCGGGCGAACCCATACGGCCATGAAAGTATTTGCTGACGACGATATTGGTAGCGGTCTGGGACCAGTCGGCCGGGACTTCTATATCATTCTGTTCGAAGATGATGGCGCCTTTGTCGTTGGCAATGGCGGCGGTGCGCAGTTCCCAGACGATCTCGTCGTACGGCGTTTTGCCGCCTTCGAGTTTTTCGGTGAAGTACCTCGGGAAATTTACGCCTTTCCGTTCAGCGACGGGAAGCGCGGATTTGGTTGCGATCTGCACATCTGGAATCCTAGCAAGTGCGACACCCAATTGGCCCATCTTCGTTTCTCCTCTGTGTCGCCGCGTTTGAAAGGTCTAAATCCATTATCCCTCGTTCGCGGCTGTCTGTAATGATGGCCCAATATATAGTAGGGCGTCAAGGATTTTATCTATATACGGTGCAGTGTGTTACGAACTTACAGCCCTGACATCGATTTCGGCGGGCAATTGCCATCGGCCGACCTGAAGCTGCAACACGTGGCGGCCCGGCGGCAGGCCTTCGGGGAGACCCAGGTTGATTTCGTGGCGGGGGGCGCGCGGGTCGGTACACTTGATCTCTAACCACGCGACTGGGCGCCCTTCGATACTAATGCTGACGGACTCGGGCGCGCTGACTTCCTCGATCTGGATCTTTACGAGACCGCTACTGCTGGCGTTTTGTTCGACGAGGTTGACACCGTCGGTCACTGCAATGATGCGCGGGATCAGAGGGCCGGCGGGGATGATGCGAACGGTACCGGGATCGCAGAGCGCGTGTCCGTGCAAGCGAATTTCGACCGGAACAAGCCCGGTGCGTACGCCCGCGGGCAGCCACGCGTTGACTTGGCGGACATCTTCCGCGATGGGGCGGCCCGCGTAGAAAAGTTCGGCAGCGGCGCCTTCGACCAGGACTTCAAGATTGTTCAGGTCGCATTCCTCAGGCAGGTTGGCGACCCAGATAGAAATGGCGGCGTGACGCTCGCGTTTGGGTGCCACGGGCTCATAAGAATGGGCGTTGGTGATGCCTTTGATGAACGGTGGAGGCAGAGCCGGGCCGGGTACGTACTTCCGCCAGGTGGTCCACATGTATTGCGTGTTGACGCCCTCGAGGGCCAGAAGCTGGAGGCGGTGATCGCGGGTGAAGCTTCGGATGTCATCGGCCGTGAAAGTGACACCGGCCCAGGTATCCGGGATGGCTGAGTGCGGAAGGCCGTTGAACTGACCGCGAAAGACGCCGCCGGGCTTCAGGACGCGACGGATTTCGCGCATGTATTGGAGGACCACTTCGCGGCTGGGGATGTGCTGGAAAACGGCGTAGGAGTAAACGAAGTCGAAGTATTCGTCTTGGAACGGCGACAGGCTGGCGCCGTCGGTGGCGTGTACATGCGCGTGGGGAATGTCTTTGAGGCGCTGGCGCGCCAAGCGAATCATTTCGTCGGAAACGTCGACGCCGTGGATCTCGCCAAAGCGCCGGCTGAATGGTTTTATCAGACGGCCGGGGCCGCATCCGATTTCGAGCGCGCGCCCGGAGTTGCCGCGCGCCTGGCGCGGAAGGCGCATGAGCTCTTGTTCGAGGTTGGGGAGCACGTGCATGACAGTGGCTTCGAAACCCGCTTCGTCCTGGTCGCGGCTGCCGAAGGCGACATAGAAATGGGCGTCTTCCTTGGCGCGGGCATTCCAGTCGGCCCGCATGCGTTCGGAGACGCCGGCCTGTTGGTCACTCATCGGAGCACTGGTTTCCTTTGATCGTATTTTCGGATAGCTTTACGCCGGGCGCTGCTTGAATGCAGCGGGTTTTCATTTTCCAGCCGCGGATGGTGTTGCCTTCAACAATGTTGTCGCGGGCGGGCGCGGGCCGCTCGGCATGGCTGCCCAGGTAGATTCCGGTTTCGAGCACTTCCGGCTCGCCTAAGGCCGAGCAGCCGAATTGGGCGCGATTTTCATTGCAGTGCGCGGTATTGATGTTCAGCAAGCGATTGTGGAGGATGCGGTGGCCGGAGCCGATGAGAAAAATGCCGCCGAACTTCATGCCATCCAGCTGGTTTTCTTCCACCAGAATATTTTGCGACTGCATATCGGGGTTGGCGTTGTTGAAGACGATGCCGAAGTGGCCGAAGGGGTATTCTTCGGGCTTGCCGCTGTTCCTGCAGGTATTGGCGCGGATGGTTCCATCGTGGAAGCCGTCCAGGTCGATGCACTTTCCGTTTACTTCTTCGAACTGGTTGAAGCCATACGTGGTGTTCTCGACATTGCCGGCGGTGTCGATGGCGACGGGCGTCCCACCGCCCTCGGCATCGACTAGGTCGTTGGGAAAGCCGATGCGCCGTCCGCGATTCCCGTTCACGTCCACGTTGATGGCGTGGCCGATCTGGATGGCGTCACGGCCGATATCGAAGAATTGGTTATTGGCGATTTTGCCGTCCTGATTGCGCGGCGAGCGGTAGCGGGAATGGGTCCAGACAGCGTTGCCGCGGACATTTTGGAACATGGAATCGGCCACGGTGAACGAGCTAGTACCTTCTTCGAGCAGAATGCCGCCGGTCGTATTGTTCCGGTGCTGGGCATTGAGCGAGCCGCTGTTTTCGACGTGCATGTGATCGAGCAGGATGTCGCGGGAATGGTTCACGAGCACGGCGAAGCTGGCGATGTTCGTAAAATCCACATGGTCGATTTCGAGGCCGTCGGTTTCCTCGATCAGGATGCCGTTGTCGGAGAAAGCGCTGGAGAACGACTGATCCGGTGGCGCTATGGGGACCGCCTTCGCCAACGCGCCGCGATTGCCATCGATGGCGAAGTTGTAGAACTTGATTTTCCGGCACCCGGTGCAGCTCAAGATAGCTCGGCCGTGGAAATTCGAGGCGGCGCGAAGAACCGTGCGGTCGGTTCCCATGATAGTGAGGTCGTGCGCGCCGGCGGGGAGCTTCAGCTCGGACGAAATTTCGGTGGTTCCCGGGGGCAGGCGGTACGTGCCGGTTAGCGGAAGGGACAGCGCGGCCAGGAGTGCGAGGACCAAGCGTTATTCTATCTAGCATGGCGATTGAATTTCGCGGCGTCGAGTTTGCTCCGCTGCGCAACTTGACCGTATCCGGGCCGAACGGCGCCGTAATCGGAGTGGTGGGTCTGAGCGGCGCTGGAAAAACGGCATTATTGCGGCTCGCGGCGGATCTCGATCGGCCAGCGGCGGGAGACGTGGTCTTTGAAGGCAAGCGGCGCTGGCTGGGACCGTGCGATGCGCTGGACCTGTCACCAATCGATCTCCTGTTGATGGATCAGACTCTGGCGCAACAAGACGCGCTGGCTCGGGCCAAGGCGCTAGTGGGAATCGACCGCCTGCGGAGCGAGGGCGCAACCGTGCTCGTGGTATCGCACGAAGCGGACCTGCTGCGGCGGTTGTGCGACGAGGTGTGGTGGCTGGATCAGGGGAAGCTGGCCGGACGCGGTGATCCGGGAGAAGTGCTGGACGCATATCAACAGCACGTGGCGGAGCAATTTCGCGCCTGGGGCGAAACGCTTCCGAGTCCGATGCGGCTGGCGCTGCGGCGGGGAGATGGGCGCGCGGAAATTCTGAAGTTAGAAACCCTGGGCGACGGCGGGCGTGCGAGCGTGGTGTGGCGCAGCGGCGAACCGGTGGCGGTGCACGTTCGGGTACGGTATCGCGAAGAGGTAGAAGAGCCGGTGATTGGGATCATGATACGGACTCGGATCGGGCTGAATGTGTACGGGACCAACACGGAGTTGGAGCGGAAGAAAACGGGCCGGTTCTCAGGCGGCGACCAGATGGACGCGGTCTTTCGTTTCCGCTGCGAGCTGTGTCCCGGAGAATACACGCTGACTGCCGCATCGCACGATCCGGACGGCACGGCGCACGATTGGATCGACAACGCGGTCGCGTTCGTTGTGACCGATTCGCGATACACGGCCGGGGTAGCGAACCTGCGCGCCAGCGTGGAACTGGAGAAATCGCAGGCATGAAGGCGCGCGATCCGGCCGATACAGCCAAGGTTCAGGCGCTGGTGGAAAAACTACAGGCCGTCGGCTGGTATCACAGTATCGAGCTGCCGAATGGAGACGTGATTCCCGGCATTCAAGGCCTGGAGCAGCAGCGGCTGAGATTGCGGCAGTTCCCTATTCCGCAGGACCTGCGCGGGAAACGCGTGCTCGATATAGGCGCATGGGACGGCTGGTTCAGCTTCGAGATGGAGAAGCGCGGCGCATCGGTGGTTGCTGTGGACGCGGTGCGGAACGAGCGCTTGCTGCAGGCGCGGGAGTTGCTGGGATCGAAAATCGATTATCACGTCGCCGATGTGTGCGATTTGAGACCATCCGAGCTGGGCGTGTTCGACATCGTTCTGTTCCTGGGAGTGCTGTATCACTTGAAGCACCCGTTGCTGGCGCTGGAGCGAGTGTGCGCGATGAGCACGGACCTGGTGTGCGTGGAATCGTACGTCATGAATGACGGATACGATCCGCAGGCGGCACCGGTAATGGAATTTTATGAAGGCAGCGAACTAGCCGGCCAATTCGATAACTGGGTGGGACCGAACCTGGCGTGCTTGCTGGCCATGTGCCGCAGCGCGGGGTTTGCGCGGGTAAAGTTCGAAAGCATGTTGGGCGATCGTGCCCACGTCAGTTGCTTTCGCAAGTGGGATGGACTCGAAGGAACCGGCCCGGCGCCGCGCCTGGCCGGCATGGCGAACACGGTCACGCTCGATCTGAATTTTTCGGCCGCGAAGGACGAGTACGTTTCGCTTTGGTTTTCCAGCACGGCCGAAGGGTTGACGCCGGACGACGTTTTTCCCGAGGTGTCGGGCTACGGCTCACGGCCGGTGAAGGTGGTGGCGGCGGGAACAAATGGTTGGGAGACGGTGTTCAAGCTCCCACCGGGTTTGGAACCGGGCTGGCATCCGGCACGGCTGCGCGTGCGCGATAGCGCGTGGAGCCACACGATTCTCTTGGCGCTGGACACGGACGAGGCGCGGCGGCAGGAGCGGACACTGGCGCGCGGCCCGAGGGCGATTGAGATCCAGAGCGCAACTGACGGCGAAACCTGGGAGCAGAACGTAGTACAGATGGGACCGAAGGCATCGATCGCGCTTTGGGCACGAGGACTGGACGGATTATCCACCGAGAAGGTATGCGTGCGCCTGGATGGCCGCGACATCCCGGCCGCGTACGTAGGCCCCTCGGACGCGAACGGGCTGGCGCAGGTGAACGCGCTGCTGCCGCATGGGCTAGCGGCCGGAATCGTGTCCGTCAACATTGCAGCGGGCGATTCGGTATCCCCACCGGTACGCGTCAGGATTGTGAGAAAGCCGCTGAGTATTTGAGCAGGTCAGGCAATCAGCTTCCGCGTCGTGCTGCCGATGGCGCGGCGAGCGCTGCGTGGAAGTACTTCCGGGACTGCCGCCGGCCACGGTTCTTCGATCCCGGCCAGGGCCATGGCCGCCCCGAGGAGGGCGAGGTTCTTCGTGAAATTGATCATGTCATTCTGGCGTTGATTGTCGTCCTGCGCGTTCCAGAAGTCGTGCATCATGGGCGAGACGGACGCCAGAAACGCGGCAATAGCGGCAATCCCGAGTTTGGGCTTGTAACCCAGGATGACGCTCGATCCGCCGATCAACAACAGAAGTCCGCTCAGCTTGACGGCTGTGTCCGGCTGTGGAACCTGCTTGGCGCCGGCGTATTGGGCCAAAGAGGAGTGTTGGGCGAAGTGATGGATACCGTTGTACAGGAAGAAACCGCCGAAAACGGCGCGGCCGAGCAGGAATACAAATTTCATCGTGCCCCTGAAGGATGGACAGCGATGGAGGTAAAAGCGTTTCCGAGCAACGCGTGAGCGGAAGCGTTACGGCTCTGTAGCAAAATTTGTGGGGAGGGCAAAGCATGCCCAACTGTTTCATTCGGACTCGTCCGGCAACACACAGCCGAATGCGTCATTTCGATGACATGCGGAGCCACTGCGATAGTTCGACATCAGCTTGTCGGATCTCTTGTTCCCTACCGAAGCGATCCGTCCGGATGCCACGCAAACACTGGAGCGCAAGGGTGGCGGCTTTCCGTCCCAAATCGCTTGGACCCGCCTCCCGAACGCAGTCCCGGAGAATCAGGTAGGCGCGCCAACGCTCTTCCTGGTTGTCTTTGAGCGCCCTTTCGCCATCGATCAATTGCTGCCGCTCGTTCCGGGTCAGGCGAGTGTCGGTGGCTGCCTGAAGGGCGTACCGCTGAAGCCCATGCCAAATGGCATCGTTGAAGTAAATCCCGTCCGGATTGGCGGCGATGAAAGCGGCCAACTCATAGCGCGCCTGCAGCTTTTCTTGAGTGCTCATACCCGGCCGATTCGCGGCTTCGTATAGGGAGCCCAGGCGTTCCATCCTCGCAGCCCGCCGGTTCGCATTAATCGATCGATATAGCTGCGCCGCTTCTTCGTACCGGTTTTCCCGGGAGAGCCGAACGGCGATGGAGTATTTGACCGCGCGAATTCCTGATGCAGTGGGGTAGGCGCCTATGAACCGTTGTAGAGTCTCAATGGGAAGCTCGTTATCGAGCAGGAGACGCAAATCCCACCCAGAAGGCGCCCAATAGATGGAGAGGTCGGGAATGCGCCCGGGTTCGGCCCATTCGGTCTGGGTGTTTCCGCCAGAGAGCCACAGCGCATACCGAAGTTGCTGCTCGCCATTACCGGTTTTGCTGTACGCGCCGCACAAGCCGTACGCCGCAGCGGCCCTTTGGCTCGGAGTTGCGCCTCGCGATCGAAACAGAACGCGCAGAGGCTGAGCCGCGTCCGCATATCTCCGGGTGAGGAAATAGGCAGAACCCAGCATCCAATTGAAGTCCGCCTGCTCGCGAACCACCGCACGTGGGGCAACGGCCTCTCCGATCATTGCAGCGGCGGCCGGGTCTCCCATGCGCAATGCGGTTCGCATGGCCAGCAATGTCAAGGTGCTAGCCCCCGGCCCCTGCCCGGAAGAGATTTCGGTGTCTTTGCAGCAAGTTTCGAATGCGGGCATAGGATTCCGCGGGCCTCTCCGGACGCTGGTAACGTGCCAAGTGGCCTGGACCCTCAGATGGGAGAGATTCGAGCCGATGGGGATTAGTTGCCAGTTGGATGGCAAACGTAGCGTGTTCGGGCGTGTCGAAGTAGTCTTCAAGGTGGGCCAACAAGTCTGGTCCGCCATCATAGCCGTAATTCATGCGCAGCGAGTTCAGGAGCGTCTCTCGGCTCAGATTCGATCCACTGCTGTTTAATTCATCGAGATAGATCTTGCCTGCACCGGTCTGATCCCCATCAAGGTAAAGAACGTGGCCGAGCCAACCCCTGGCCTCACTCAGGAACTCCGGGGTGTGGGCCGCATGGAGAAAGCCATCCAGCTTCTTCCTTGCACTTTCCAGGCATTCCGTTTCGCCCTGCTCTCCCGCGCGCATATCGATCTTGGCGTCAATCAGGTCCGCCTCTTCCTGATCCTTCGGTGTAAGACGGCGATCCGCACGCGCAGCGGCGAGCGCGGCGCGTGCGATCGCCGGATCGAATGGCGATGCCTGCTCGGAGATCTTCTGATACGCCGCGCGTAGCCTGCTCAGTGGAGTGTCGCCCTGGGCCGCCGTCATTCCGGCGAAGGGAGCGGAAATCCGATGTACGTTGGGCCGCTCGAAAGACGCCGCGTGCTTGGCGAAAGGCAGCCAGAAATCCACGCTCGAATACTCCCGAAGCGACGTGTCGAAGGCGCAAGCCCAGGCTACGCCGAGACCGATTCCGACAACCGTGAAAGAGCTTAGGAGTCTCCGACGCATATCAAGGCTCCCGCGCCACCGTGAAGTCGAGATGTTTCCGGCTCACTGCGCGCCCCAGGTAGAGCAATCCTCTGGCACAAAATGGAGGCAGCGACAATTCGAGTTCGGTAGGGGCCGTCATTTGGGCGGGTACGCCCTCATCGGGAATGAAATACTCGAGCTCGTTCGAGGCACGAATGCGGTATCGGACGGGTTCCGGAGCGAACGGGTCGGCGCCCTCCATGTAGATGTCTACGCATTCGACTGCAGCGCAGCCACCGTTCACGAGCCGAATGCGGTTGGGACGGTGGGAATTGCTGCTGGGCTTTCCAGCGGCTTCTAAAACTTCGTCGGGCTGCATGGTTAACGCCTCTTCCGCTCCCGGCCAACGAAAGAAGACGACCCCCGTGATCCGCCCTGCCATTTGTTTGGCGCTTGCTACTGCTTCGCGCACGAGTTGTTGTGTGGCGAGAATGAACTGAACCCCGTCACCGGGCCCAAAGCGGCTATACCCGATCTCGACGTTGCGCGTTGCCGAATAGCTCAAAACCAGTTCGTCAGACTGGTTATGCCCGGCCTGAAGTTGAAATGCAGAATTGGTGGCGAGATCTAAAGGTGCAATATTTCGGAGGAATGTGATCCGGCTGTATCGGGATTGCGGCTGGCTGTCGCTGAGAACTTGCCGCGCCCGTCCGAAGCTGGATATACCGACTCGGAAAGGCTTGCGAAAACGATTGAATACCGGCCCCCACCTGTGGGCGTCGATCTTCATGGCAATGGCAGTGGGGCCGTCAACCCCGGTTGCGATTGCAATGTGGGATTCGCCCTTGAAGTCGCCCACGTCGTAAAATTGCGGTACGAATTCATCGGCTGCGTCGACGACCTCCGCTATCGCCGTGCCGTCTCGAAACCAATCCAGCAAAGCGGTGATGGAAAGTTGCCAGCCTTTGGGCAGGTGGCGCTTAACCTCGTTTAGGAACCTAGCATATTCCGCCAAAGATGCAGTCGGAGAATCGATGTCGAGTTGAAGGCCCCGCACGTTGAGATGCCTCGCTGTCGCATCCTCTTTGAGATCGGACAGGCTTTGCGCCAGCACCGGAACGGCTTGCAGATCGGGAATCCCTCTCCGTTCGTATCGAAATACGACCCAATACTCACGGGCGGCGGGCATTCGATCCGGAAGCCGGCCATAGGCGAACCAATGCGCGGGTCTTCCGCTCTGTCTCGATACGTCGAAGGGATTCGCATTGCTGCTGATTGTTCCAACGTGTACGAAGAGGTCATCGATCAGATCATGCGTAGTGGGCGGACCGGCGTCGCTTCCTTGCCAAAACCAAAAGCCCGTGCTCCACTTTTGCGGCAATTGCTGACTCGATAAAGACGAACCGCACCCGCACAACCCGAGGGCAGCACCGAGCAACAATAGCAGCGGCTTCGGATTCATCGGTAGCGATCTTAGCATCTAAAAAAGACTCGAGCACCCGCCAAGGTGTCTGCCGCCTGGCGTCCTTTCAGTCCGCACGTTTCTGGCTACGCAGAAGATGCGCGTCGTATCGCGGGAAAGTGCCTGGTTCTACTATGCCCTACGAAGAATGGGCGGACAACGGCGGATGTTGCTCTCAGAACAAGCGGCCCGTCAACTCTGCTACAAACGCAGAGTTACTTGGGCTCCAGAATGAACGTGGGCGCGACGCCGGAGAGCGTGGAAAATCCGCCGGTGCCGAACGCAGTCAGCCAGCTGGAGCAGCCTTGCACTTTGCCGAGATAGGAGTGGGGGTGCACATCGACGCGCATCTTCTGCATCGCCAGATGGCCGTATTGCAGGACCGGGAAAGTGTCGACCACGGGTTCGACCACTTCCTGGACGACATACGGGCTGCGCAGCGCGGTCTTGAGCGCCTTGTCCCAGGCAGCCTCGTCCAGTTCCGATCCGCGGAAGGAATGCTGATCGGCGCTTTCGTCGTTCGGGCGCAGAACCAACTTTTGGCGGTGTTGCAGGATGAACTCGGGAAGATCCACGAGCTTTTTCTTATAACGCGTTTTGGCTTCGCGAACTACGCGCGTCCAGGGGATCAGCTCGTGCAGCGCTTTGCGCTCGGCGGCCGGAAACGTCGCGGTGATCTCTTCGTCGGTAAGCAGATCGAAAATGGCCTTCTTCTGCGCCATCTCCGAGCGGAAGCTGTTTACCATGCATACAGCGCGCTCACGATAAGCGCGCAGCAGCGGATGCGCGAGATCGAAGCGCACCAGGAACTCCTGAACCTTGATACGCCGGAAGATCAGATCGATGGCAAACTCGCCGCGGCGCAATACGCCATTGCGGTATTCCAACTGGTCGGGCGAGACCACTTCCACCTGATGTCCATCGCGGCGGAATAACTGCGCGATGAGAGCGCTTTCGCCGGACTCGCCGGTCTGAAACGGCTGGCGGAATTCCAGAATTGCGATATTGGGTTTCTTATTTTTTCCGCCCCATTCTTTATAGGTCTTCAGGATCGCGTGCAGCAGATGTTTGGTGCCGGGCAGCTTTTCGAGATGGTAGCGTTTGCGAAATTCCTTTACGGGCGCCGCTTCATAGAACAAGTCCGACAACGCTTCGCCGTAGGCAACGCCAACCGGCGTGTCCGGGATGTAGCGGGCAAAACGCACGGTGCCGTTGTTCAGGTGCGTATCGATGAGAGATGTGACGGATAGAAACTGATAACCAGGATCGACGGCCGCGAGCATCTTCTCGGCGGGAAGCAGTTCCATGCGCGACAGCAGCGAGGGGCTGGCAATGGCCATTTTTTCGACGCGCTCAATGGAGCTGGAGAAAGACTCGACGGCCTTGACCAAACCCGTATACTGTCTGCGCGTGATAAAATGCGGACGCAGAACTGGAGAAACCGGTCTCCCACTGACGGCTAAATTGTTCGCTTGCATGCGTTCCTGGAGTTGGTGTGCCCAGGCAAGGTCGTGATAGGGGCTGCCTTCCAGCAGCTTGTGATAACGGGATATCGCCTCAGCTAACTGAGTCATTTCTGGCTCATGGTCTTTCTGCCCCCAGTATCGCACGCCGGAGTAAAAAAAGAAAAGCAAGCCTCACTGGAATTTTGCAGTTTTCTGCCTTATTTTCTGTTATTTACAAGGCATATTAGGAGTGTTACGAGCGGACGCTTTTCACGCTCCGCGACGGGCCTTGAGCCAAGGCTCAGCGCACCACGCTTTCGGGTTGTGCCACATCAGCGGACGGTTCCGCCTCGATCTCGTAGGGAAGGTATTCGACGCGATTGCGGCCCCTTTTCTTGGCAACGTAGAGCGCTTCATCGGCTCTTCGAATAACATTCTCGGAGTTGTGGACATCGGCGCAGGCAGCGCAAGTGACTCCGAAACTGGCGCTGACGAGTAAGGTCGTATCATTGACGCACATTTCGGATTGGGCTAGTTGTCTGCGCAGCCGCTCGGCCTGATTCACACTGTTGGCAGCATCGCAACCGGGCAAGAGGATGAGAAATTCTTCGCCACCGTATCGTCCGATGGCGTCGTATTGCCGCATCGCGCTCTGCATCCGGCGGGCGGCTTCGCGCAGTACCGCGTCGCCAGCTAAATGGCCGTGCTGATCGTTAACGTTCTTGAAACGGTCGAGGTCGACCATTATGACTCCCAACGGAGAGTTCTCGCGCGAGCCGCGCGACAATTCGCGGGTCAGGATCTCCAGGATCGAGTTTCGGTTCCAGGTGTGCGTTAGAGAATCACGCGTAGCCTGCTCGCGCAAAGCTTCACGTGCCGCGAGGAGTTCGGCTTGGGTATCCACCAGCCTTTTTCCCGCGCGCAGCCGCACCTGGAGCTCGTGCCGGTCGAACGGTTTGGTGACATAATCGTCAGCGCCGGCCTCCATGCCTTCGATCAAGTCTTCTTTGCCGCTCTTGGATGTCAGCAGCAGGATGTAGGTATAGGGTTCGCGGGAGCGTTGGCGAATGCGGGCGCAGACCTCCGGACCGGTTAAGCCCGGCATCATCCAATCTAAGATCGCCAGAGATGGGGAGTTCGGCTGCTCGAGGATTTGCAAGGCTTCGCTGCCGTCGCAAGCCGCGACAACATCATAGCCCCAGCTGCGCAGAGTCGCCTCCAGCAGGTGGCGGGATACTATACTATCGTCGGCGATCAGGATCTTCACTCTTGACTTATCCCTGTAGCATGCTTCCGGCGTTGAATTACAGTTCGACAACAGTCTTATCGGCGCACGAGTCCAGTAACGTTAGGCCGGTACAGACATGGTGGAAAAAGGCTCAGGAACCTTAGCGGGAAGCTCTAGCAGCCGTAAGTGTTCGGGCCAGGCGATCCAGCCGCTCCAGAGTGGCTTGGATGTCGGCCTCGGTGGTTCGGGAATTTATGGTGCAAGTCCGCAGTACTGTGCGACCCCGAAGTACTGTCGAGGTGATCAGCGCGAATCCATCTTCCAAAAGCGCCTGGACCAGCTTCAGATGGAACGCATCATCGCCCGCCGAATAGCGGAAGCAGACGACGGCCATTGTGGCTTGAGTAACGATTTCCCATCCTGGCATTTGACGCAAGCGACCCTGGGTGAACGCGGCCAATGCGAAGCCGCGTTCGACGGCGCCGCGAAAGGCTGCCATGCCGAAAACCTTGATCGACATCCAGAGCTTAAGCGCACGAAAGGTTCGGGTCAGCTGCAGGCCGTAGTCGGTGAAATTGAATTCTTCCGAATACTGGTGGGCATCCTTCAGGTAATCCGGCAGGATGCGGAACGTATCGCGCAGTTGAGCCAGGTCGCGGACCAGAATGCAACCGATTTCGAAAGGCTGAAAAAGCCACTTGTGGGGATCGAGCGAAAGCGAGTCGGCTTGTTCCATGCCGCGAAGTAGCTCGCGGCCGCTTGGCGAAATTGCAGCCGCGGCTCCATAGGCGCCATCGACGTGCAGCCATAAACCCTCGGGTTGGCAGAAAGCGGCAAGCTCAGCCAAAGGATCGATGGCTCCCGTATTCGTGGTTCCGGCGTTCGCGATGACGCAGAACGGCCGGCACCCGGCGGCACGGTCCGCTTGCACGGAGCGCGCGAGCGCGTCCAAGGGGAGGCGAAAGGCATCGTCCGACGGGATACGCCGAAAATTCGCGGGAGGAATGCCGATCAGGAACAGCGCCTTTTCCAGGGAGGAATGGGCCTGGTCGGAAAAGTAGACGGTTGCGCCCTCGAACCGGTCTTGCAATTTAACGTGGCGTGCTACGGCCAGACCCGTCAAGTTTGCCATGGTGCCGCCGCTCACGAACAGCCCTCCGGCGGCTTCCGGCAAGCCACAGGCCTGACGCAGCCAATCGATCACCGCTAATTCCACCGCAGCGGGCCCGGAACCGCTAATCCAGGTTCCGGCGAACACGTTGTAGCCGGACGCCAGAGCGTCCGCCATCGCGCTCACGAAATTACTCGGTCCGGGAACATAGGCGAGGAACCGGGGGTGGTTCACGTGCATGGTGTGCCGCAGCACCTGCTCCTCTACTTGGGCCAGCACCGCTTCAAAATCGCTGGGCTGCTCGGGCGGGGCCTCCGTGAGCACGGGGATCAAAAGCGAGGGATCGCCCTTGGTGCCTACGCGCTGATCTCCGAGGCTGGCCAAATGATCGACGATACTGTCGATTACGCGGTAGCCAATCTGGCGCATGCGTTCGGGGGAGAACTGAAGTTCCGGGGTCACCGCGTCTCCTGGCAGGCGATACCGATGGCGCGTTCCAACGCAGGCTTGTCGAGGTTTGTGCTGATGAACAGCTCCTGGCGGGCGCCGTCGCTGAGCGCGATGGCTTTCCATCCATTGGTGGTGGGCACGGTGATTCGGATCTTGGTGGATCCTTTGGCGTCGCGCACCGGGCGGATGACACCGGGGATGACGGACCGGATTTCAGGGTTCGCGGCTAGCAGCTTTTCAAGCACAATTCGCAGGCCGGCGAGGATGGAGTGTTCGACTTTGAGTTTGCCTTGGACCTTTCGCAGTCTCATCCGCGCGGACTCACTGCAATCATCTCACTTGTAGCTCTTCTTATAGAGGAAATCGATGCTGAACGCGCCGTTCTCGTCGCGCAGCGACACCACCGACCAGCGCTTGTTCAGGTCCCACTGAACGCGGATGATCTGCTGATTGGCAACAGCCGTGTTCGTGATGTACGTGATGGTGATGTCCGACGATACCTGCTGTTCAAAGGTCAACCGGGCCTCTGGAATGGACGTAACATCGGTGATCTGCGGATCGATTTTCAGGTGGGTCACGCCGAAAAATTTCTGCAATCGACCGGTAGCGGGGGCGATGGCTTGCCCCAGCAGCGCATTGCCGCCCGTGCTCAAATAGCTGCTGCTGGTGGTCTGGCTGCCGGCTAGCGGCCCTGCGGTAGAAGGCGTCCGTCCTACGGCCAGCAAAGCGATAATGTCGTTGGCCTGGAGCGGGGGATCGGAGTGATAAGAAAAGTTCAGTTTGTTCAACGATCCGGAAAAGCTGACGTCCACGGTGATACCGCGGACTTGAGTCTCCAGGTTCATGTCGATGGTGGGCTCGATGCGCGCCGGATTCAGGAATCGGATATCACCGCGATTCACGGTGTACTTGTTTCCGAAGAACTCGACCTGGCCGGAGCTTATGCTAATGGTTCCGAGCAATATCGGCCTGTTGGGCGTGCCGCGCAGCCGGAGGCTCGCATCCAGTTGAATGTTTCTGGTTAGCGAGGTCTCCACCTCGAGGCTGCCAGCGCTTTGCACCTGGACATCGAACTGAAGTCCTTTGAGGTATTGGTTCGGCTCGGAGGGGGCGGAGATAGGACGCTGGGTGCTGGCCAGCAACGCACCGACGTCCGTGCGGGGACTCAGAACCGCGCGCGTCACGCGCATAGAGCCCGACAGGACACTGTTGTCGGAGGTGCCCACCAAGGCGAGCGAGGCGTCCACCGTGACGCTGATCCCTTCCGGCGTCCGATAGCGCACGTTCTGGGCCGAGGCTTGGAGCCGGTACAGCAGCGCCGGTCCGCGGAAGCCGACAAAGCTGCCAGGATCAAACGTGACGGTTCCGCCGCCGGTAACCGCAGCCAGCGTCTGAACGGTGGCGCGGTTGCGATCGAACAGAATCGTTCCGTTGGCTTGATCCACGCCATTGGGGAAATCGCGCAGGAAAAGCGACGCGTTGCGCAGCTCGAGCCGGCCATCGATCTGCGCCTCCATCAGCGGCCCGCGTACGGAGAGGCTGACCAGAGATGCGCCGGAAGCGAGCAAGTTGGGATTGAAGATCTGCAGGATCGAGAGATTTACGCGCCCGGCCACATTTACATCCCAAGGGTTTTTTGAGTCGAATGTCATGCGGCCGGTGGCATTTAACGAAGTGTCCCTACCCGTGAAGCTGGCTGAGCGAATGTCGACACCATTCTTGGTTGCTTCCAGACTCACCGGCCCGGCATTGCGGAGCACGAGGTCCTGCGGTTGGAAGCCGCCGATGGGAGATGCATTGGCGCTGGCGTTCAATTGCACTGCGGTCAACTCGATGTCGGCCTTCATGGCTTTCGGATTATTCAGCGGGCCGGCGACGGTGGCCTCGCCCTCAATGAATCCCTCGAACGGGAGCGTAGGACGCGCGTGAGGGCCCGGCACAAGTTCGTGCAAAGTGGCGACCGGGATCCTTGGAATCCGGAAGCGCGCCTGTCCGGAATAATCGCCCTCCATGCGCCATTCACCGCTGCCCTCAATCTGCACGCCGTTCAGGTTGAGCTTGGCACTCACACCCAAGATTGGCAGCCGCGTGCTGGCGGTCATTTCAAGGTTGCCGTAGGGCTGCCCGTCCAGAACAGCGTTGCGGAGCGCAAGGTCGCCGGTCAGCGAAGTTAGGTCGATAGTTCCGTTGACCACCTTGGCGGTACCGCTGGCCTTGAGCTCGAGGTTGCCACCCAAACCGGGGCGAACATCCTGAACGTGTTTGATCTGAGCCAGTGCCAGGCGATTGGTAGAGACGTCAAGACGAAGGGATCCATCCTTCCAATCCTTCGCCAGATGATTGTAGGAGCCGCTGAACGCGATACGCGCCGGTCCTAAGCGCAGGTTGCCGTCGGACACCTCGATGCCGGTCTCGGAGGCTGTGACATTGCCATGGAACGCGTCGGCGTGCTCGCCGAAGGCAGAGAGGTTGGTAGCGTCAATAGTGCCGGCGGCGAGTGGAGCGTCCAGCGAACCTGACACGCGCAGAACGCCGGAAGCAGTCCCGGTAGCGTCAAGCTGGATTCCGGCTTCTTTCCCGAGAGTTTCGACATCCGCGCCCGTCACTGACAGCAGGCCCGAGATATTGCTGGAATTCTCCACTTGCCAGTTCCGAAGGCTGACGCGGCCCTGTCCTTCGACCCGCAATCGGCCTTGCGATAGCGTGATCGTACGGAAATTCACGTACGACCGGCCGAGATCAACGGTTGCGGCGAGATGGTCGAATTGGCGGCCCTGAAATGCGAAGCGGCCCAGATCCACTTTGCCCGAGATTTGCGGCTCAGCCAGCGGACCGGAGACCGTGCCATCGAACGTAGCGGCGCTGGCATCTAGCGAGACTGGGAGTTCTTTGGGCGGTTCCTGTCCAAACAACGCAAATAGCGCCAGGGCGTCGTTGAGGTTCCGCGAAACGACGTGGACGGCCATTGTTTCGCCGAAAGTGCCGGAAAACGAGCCCTGAGAGGCGCCGAGCGAAATCCGGGAATCTCGCAGTTGGACCTCGCCCGCCGCTTGATTGTAGTCGAATGCAAGCGATCCTTGAACGTGCGACGCGCCGGCGGAAGGTGCTATGCCGAGCTGAGCTTGCAACACGGTATTGCGGAGGCCGCCGCGGACGATCTCGGCCTGGATGCGCACCGGGCCGCTTACTACGCCGTCCAGTTCCGCGGCGTGCCGGCCACCCAGCTCAATCAAGTCTTTCAAGGCAAAACCCTGAGCCGCGCCGGACGCAGAAAAGTTGCGGAAATCGGCCAGTTCCGCCGAGCCGTGGAATTGACCCTGCAGAACGGACACGCTTAAGTTAGGCAGACGAAGCTTGGCCGGAGACAATTCGAGCCGCGATGCCGCCGAAATGTTTCGCAGCGCCACATCCTTGTACTTGTAGCCGAGGCCGCGTGCGGTCAGATTACCCTGCAGCTTGTAGTCGAACGGGCTGGTCTCGATACTTCCCTGCCCCTGAAACGCGAGTTCTCCACTGCCTTCCAGTGGAATCGGGAAAAGCTTCTTCAGTTCATTTAGCGCGCCAGAACCCCTCAACTTCAGGACGGCGCGGGGCGCAGCGAAATCGGTGATGGAGCCATTGAGTTCAATTTTGCCGGGCCGTCCGGAGAGGCTCGTATCAGCGATCTCGATCGCGTTCGAGGTGAAAACCACGCGGCTGGCCAGATCGAAGGTTACCGGAGATTTCAATTGGGGCGCGGACACCTGCAGCTTGCGCGATGAGATCTCGCCGCGATAGGAGGGGCCATGGGAGTCGTACAGCAAAGAAGCTTGCAGCTGGTCGCCCTGAATGTTGAGTGGAATGCGGCGGGAGTTGTAGCCAGCGAAGCCGTCGCGCAGTTCGAAATGTTTGACCTTCAAATCGAGGAGCGTTTCGCTGAGGCCCTTCAGCGATCGGGCGACCTTGGGAGCCGGCACATTAGTGGAGCCGTCCGGAGCCACAGTCACGTAAAGCTGGGGCTGCTCGATCTTCAGCGAAGCGATATCGACCTGCTTCTTCAGGGCGGAGATGATTCTTAGCCCGACCTGAATCTTTGCGGCGCGGAAAAAGGGCGGCGAACCGGCCGGTTCCTTGCCATGCAGCACGAAAGGCGACACCTCCGCGGAAAGGGAGTGCCAACTGTAATCGAATTTGCCGATTTCCACGCGGCCGCCGGTAGCTTCTTCGGCCACCGAGACGATGCGTTCCCGCACCTTATTCCTGAACCAGGCAGTCTGAACCACGACCAGGAACGCGACTGTGAGCGCTGCGGCAATACCGAGCGCGGCGGCGAACATCCAGAGGCCGAACTTCACGGGACGGCTCATCGCATCGTCTCGTCGAGGTATCGAATCGGAACCTGAACTCGCGCTTGCGCGAGCCAGCTATCGAGATTTTCGTCAATTTGCTGCTGCGTCAAGACTTCTTCGATCTGCGAGCGCTCGTCGCTCAGGCTCGGAACGGGCTGGACGCCCTGTTCTTGCCACTTCGTGAGCTGCTGCTCATAGTATGCCTGAATCTCGGAATCCTGAATCTGAATGCCCGGCCGGAAGCGGTAGTCGACGAACCGGAGCACCGTGAGCTGCCACCACAAATGCTCTTTCAATTGCGCTTCCGTGATTCCGTATGTGTGAAGAGCTTGCTCAAACGATGCTGCATCGGGATAGTGAGCTTGGCTGTCTTTGACAGCCGCGTCAGCGTCGCTAAGGGCGGGTTCCGGGTAACGGCTCAGGTCCATTTCGCGCTTAATAAGGGCTTGGTCCACCAGGCGCGCAGCCGCTTGTTTTTTCTGCGCTGGCGATAGATCGAGCTTTTCGTTGTTGAGGAATGCGGTGACGCGCACCTCCTCGTCAATCTTGCTCTCGGTGATGACCTGGTTGCCAACCGAGATCGCGATGCGGTCAATCACGTCGGAGCAAAGCAGGCTAGAGCAAGCGCACAGGCAGACCAGAGAGCTCGCGAAGAGCTTTGGCCTGCTGTGGCCGGCCGGCCGCATCAGAACGCCTGCCCCAGCGAGAAATGGAACTGAAAGGCGTTGATGCGCTGCACCACGGCCTGGCCGCCGCCGTAGAGCAACTGATTCTCGGTGCCTTTGAATCCGAAGAATCGCGGAGAGTTGGGGCTGAAGGAGAAATCCGCGCGCACCGGACCGATCGGTGTGCGGTAACGGACGCCAAATCCGAAGCCTTGCACTCCATAATCGAAATCTTGCAGATCGCGTTGATTGAAGCGAAAGCTAATCTTGTTCACAGCGGAGTAGACATTGCCGACGTCGTTGAACAGCACGCCGCCTATATTCTCACCAAGTAGAGGAAATCGGAGTTCCACGGTGTTGACCAGCAGCGCGTTGCCGCCGATCGGGAACCCAGTCTCTAAGTCGCGCGGGCCGGCCTGGAAATCCGGGAACGCGCGGTTGGAAAATGACCCGCCACCGAAGAATCGCTCCGACAACGGGATCTCCGGCAAGCCGGCGTAGCCCTGAATGAGTCCGAACGACGTCGACCGCGCAAATACAAGGTTCTTGGTCAAAGGGTGGTACGTGGAATTGCGCGCAAGCAGCCGGCCATAGCCGGTTTGCGAGCCAAGCAAGTTGGAAGCTAAAGCGAGATCCAAGCTGTTATATAAACCCCGATGAGCGTCCACCGGGTCATCGCGCCGGTCCTGGATGATGGTGGTCGCGATCAGCCCGACACGTACGGGTTGCGACAGCAGCGGGATCAATTCCGGTGTAATGAGCGGCGTTCCCAGAATGTTGACTTTGCGGAAAGTATACCGGTATTGCAGGCTATAGACTCGTGACAATTTTTGTCCGAGTTGGACCGATCCCTCTTCTCGACGGGCCGAGAACGTTCTCACGTCGTGCGAGATGTCGAATAACCCGGTGAATTGCAGGCTGAGGTTGCGCTTGCCTTCGAACTCGGGTGCCAGGTAGGTCAGCAGCCCCCGCTGCTCCAGAGTGGAGATCAGGGTCTGAAGCCCCACAGTGTGGCCGGTACCGAGAAAATTCAGCCGGCTGATACCGAAAGAAAACCGAGGACTGAATCCGGTTGTGCCGGCGGGCGACTCGAGCGATGTCGTGCCGCCGCCAATGCGGCCGATCTCGGCGCCGAAACCGTAGCTGATGTTGTAGCGGTGCGCCTCGGCCACCGAATAAAGAACGTTTTTGTCGGGCTCTTCGCCATCAGGATTTTGCAGCGCGGCATCCACACGCGCGAAGATGCCAAGGTCGTATAAACGCCTCTGGCTTCCAGTGATCTTGTCCTGAGAGAGCGGATCGCCCGGGCGCAGGTCGATCCGGCTGCGCACCACGTCGGCGCGAGTTCTTTGCAAACCACTTACCACGACGTTGCGTACGTACTCGCGCGGGCCGGGCGCAATGACGTATTTGAGATCGATGCGCTGCGGCTGCGCAGCCGGCGTGGAGATGAATTCGAACGTCGCCCGCGGGTAGCCTTGGTTGAAGTAGTAATCGAGCGCCGCCTCCCGGTCCAAAGCGACATTTGTTTCGCTGTAAGGCTGGCCGGCGATAGAACGCAGGATCATCTGCAGGGCCGAGCGGTCGTCCGGCGATGCGCCTTCAATATCGAGCGTCGATACGAACCACTGCGGGCCTTCTTTGATTTCGATCACGACGCCGATGTGATTGGGCTTGCCCTGATAATTGTCGATCTCGCGCGACTGAACGTCGATGTCGCGAAATCCATTGGCGCGGTACAAAGTACGAATTCCTTCCACATCCCGCTCTAGCGTGTTGCGGCTATACCGTCCATAGCGGTACCGGATGGGGGAGGCGGGAATCACGGAGAGGCGCTCGCGCAAGGTCTGCCGGTCGAAATAATGATTGCCGGTGATCTCGAGCCTCACAATTTTGTGACGCGAGCCGGTTTCGACCGTGTAGTCGATATACTCCTGCGCATTGCGTGGCGTGGACGTGGTATACGAAACCATCGCATCGAAATAACCCTGCGACTGGAAATAGGAGGCCAGGTCGCGCGAGCCTTCCTCGAGCAGGTCGCGGTCCACGGCGCGTTCTTCATAAATAGGAAGTAGGCCGCGTAGCTTCCCGGCCGACATTTTGGCGCCGTGCAGGCGAACCTCGACGCGCGCGCCGCTGTCGATGTTCACTTCGGGAGTCACGGTGTTGCTGCTGTCGTGATAATTCAAGTTGATCAGTTGCACTCGGGCGAGGAGGTGATCATGCTTGGGATACCAGGATCGAATATTATCCAGGCCGTTGCGAAGACGAGTTTCTGTAAAATCATGCCAGCCGAACAGTCCGCGGAAGCGCTTCCAGCCGGTGGCGCGTATCAGGCTTTCCGGAGATCGCTCACTATCGCCAGTTGTCTTCAGGCCGTCAAACTTCGCGCGCTTCCCGGGATCGATGCTGAAATTGATGTTGACCTGCTGGTAGACCGCCTCGGTATCGATCTCGGCCTGAGTATCAGAGTGATAAAAACCGTTGCGGCGGACGAGTTCCTGAAGGCGATCGCTGGCCGCCTTCAATTGATCGCTGGAGTAAGCGGCGCCTAGCTCGAGTTTGGTGGCGAGCACCAATTGGCCTTCATTGGGCGGCTCAGGCACCCCGTTGACAGCGACATGCCCCACGAAAAAGCTGGGCTTAGTGACGATTTTCAGAATCACGCCGGAAGGGGCGGCGGTCGCGTCGACTGCGATGTCGGCGTATTCGCCGGTGCGGTACAAGCGCTCGATGGTCGCGCGTACATCCGAGCCCTGGAGCGCCTGGCCCGGGCGCAACGAAATCATCGCCATCAGCTGATCGCGCGACAGCGGCTGCTTCTCGGGTTCGAATTGGATGCTCGCGATCGGCTTGCCCTCGTACTCGGCGGAAAGCGCGACGAGAGATTTCCCGCCCAGCGCGAGGAGCATGGGCACACTGACCCACCAGCCCAGCCGGGTTGACACAAGCGACCATCTTAGCGCATCGGCTGGTACCATCTGGGTGTATGACGGGGCGAGTTCGTGAGCGCTACTCGCGCCAAATCCTATTTCCTGGCATTGGCGAAGCAGGTCAAGCAAAACTGTTGGACGCGCGCGTGGCCATCGCCGGTTGCGGCGCGCTGGGCAGTTTTCAAGCCGGAACGCTGGCGCGGGCAGGCGTCGGGTTCCTGAGGATCGTGGACCGCGACTACGTGGAGCTGAGCAATCTGCAAAGGCAGTGGCTATTCGATGAATGCGATGCCGAGCAGGCTTTGCCGAAAGCGGTCGCGGCGGCGCGGAAGCTTGCCTTGATAAACCGTGACATTCAGATAGATCCGGTGGTGGCGGACCTGACCCCATCGAATGCCGGCGAGATTTTCGGGGATGTGGATCTAATCCTAGACGGCACGGACAATTTCGAGACGCGCTATCTGATAAACGATTATGCGGTGGATCGCGGAAAGCCGTGGATCTATGGCGCCGCCGTCGGCAGTTACGGCATCGCGATGCCGGTGGTGCCAGGGCGGACAGCTTGCTTGAGGTGTGTTTATCCAGACCCGCCCGCCGACGCACAACCGACCTGTGAAACGGCGGGCGTGCTTGGGCCGGTGACGGCTTTGATTGCGAGCCTGCAAGCGGCCGAAGCGTTGAAGCTCTTGTGTGACGTGGAGATATCGCGGAAAATCACCACCGTGGATATCTGGAGCGGTGAGATCCGGCAGGTGACGCATCCGGGACCCGGCGCAGAGTGTCCCGCCTGCGGGCGGCGCGAGTTTCCATTTCTCAGCGAGCGATCGCGCGCGCCCGTCAGCCTGTGCGGACACAACGCGGTGCAGATCCATGAGCGGCGGCGTCCACTTGACTTGCGACAGCTGGCCGCCAGCCTGGAGCGGCTGGGTGCGGTTCGCGCCAATGAATTCGCGCTGCGATTCGAGACGCCGCCGTATTTGCTGACGATTTTTCCGGATGGGCGGGCCATAGTCAAAGGCACGACCGATACAGGCATCGCGCGCAGCCTGTACGCGCGATATATCGGCTCATAACATTCGGATCCGTTGCGTGGTTACGCCTGCGGCGTTACCATCACGAATAGAAAGGCCGTCGCTATGCGTCGGTTAGTTTTATTGCTGGTGCTCGGCGTTTTGTCGGCTGTCCCAGTTCTAGCGCAGCGTGGGGGAGGCGGCCACGGCGGGGGAGGAATGCAAGGCGGCGGTGGGATGCGCGGCGGGTTCGGCGGAATGCGGGGCGGCGGGTTCCGCGGTGGAGCTGGCGGGTTCCGCGGAGGCTTCGGACGCGGGGGGTTCCGAAACCAATTCGGATTTCGAGGATCGCGGTTCCTTTTCTCTTCGCCGTTCTTCTATCCGGCAATCTACGGCGGATATCCTTTCTTCGATTACGGCTATCCATTCTTTGAGAATTTCGATTACGGATACCCGTCCTATGGCTATCCGTCCTCTAGTTATCCGTATGCCGGATATTCGGGTGGCATGCCGGCGGTGATTATCAACCAGAACTCGGGCTATACGGTGGTGCCTCCTCCCGAAGAGACCTATGCCCCGCCGCCTGCGCCTTCCATTCGAGAGTATACGGGGCCTACCGCGCCTGCCCAGCAGAAATACGAAGCGCTTCTGTATTTGGTCGCCTTCCGGGATGGCGTAATTCGAGCCGTACTAGCTTACTGGGTGGATGGCAGCACGCTGCACTATGTCAGCATGGATCGCGAGCAGAAACAGGCGCCGCTAAGCACGGTGGATCGGGAGTTGAGTACGCGTTTAAATCGCGAGCGAAACGTCACGTTCGCACTGCCGAACTGAAGCGAGCACGCGGCCGCGCTACTTAACGACGACTTTGCCGGCGGTCTGGTTGTCGTACTCGTCGCTTACTCGGATGGCGATCACTTGCTCGCCGCTGGTGCGGTCAAGCTCGAGGCGGTAATCTTCCTCCGGCGAATCGGTGAGCTTGTTGACTGGTTCCACACGCATCCACTCGCCGCCGTTGACGGAGTACTCAGCCTTATCGATATTGCTTCGAGCGTCACGTGCCTTCCAGGTCACTTGCACTTTGTTACCGGAAGGGGACGCGACCAGGTTCATAATCTGGGGCGGCGTGTTATCGATCAGAAATGGATCGCTTACCAGCGATATTTCCAGGGCCTGATTCGGCGGATTGCTGGGAGCGTCGGATGCTGTCACACGAAGCACATACTCGCCGTCCGGGAATGCAGCACTGTCCCAGCTCAGATATTTTTCCTTAACGCCGTCCTTCAGCAGCTGCCAGGTACTCTCGTTCGTTCCGCGGATTTCAACCTTGTATACCAACGAATCGGCATTTTCGTCGGAGGCTAGCCAGCGCGCGCCCAGGTAACCTTTGGAGTAGTTCATGGTCTGCGAATTCCCCAAGTCGAGCGACGGACTAGAGCTTTTCCTCGGTTGTCCCATGGCCGGAAGCGTGATGTTGTTCGACGGGGTGATGGACAGGGTTTGCGCCGGAAATCGGTAGTTAGCCGGTGTAATTTCGATCTCTTCGATGGCGGGCGCCACGTTCTTGGGAAGATAAGCGATCTCAACGTAAGAGATTTCAGCCGGAACGGAACCTGCTTGCGAGCCGAGTTCGACTTTGTATTGAAGGAATCGTGCCGCAGGCGAAATGGAGCGCCCGCTGCCGCACAATTCGCAAACCGGCTTAACGTTGGGATCAGCTTGAAGCGCGGCCCAGGGGCTCCAGTTGCTTTCGGGCCGATTCAAATTGCCGGCGCGTGTGGAGATCGAAATCGTACCTGAGCCGCGATAGTTGATGCGCCCCCAGTAGGAGAAACTGCCGGCATCCAGCACTTCGCTTTCAAACGTGCCGTGCTGCTCCAGACCAGGCCCGAGCCGATACAGCTTACCGATATTCGCCGTCACAACGTACAGGTCGCCACGAGGTCCTTTTGCGAAGTTGGTCACTTGGGTGGGCGAGGCGTCGATCAGTTCCGTACTCAAGGCATCCGAATCCATCCGGTAAATCCGGCCGCGATTTCCGGTGCCGAGGATCGCGTGACTCTGCGCATCGAAGGTAATCGCATATACGATGTCCTGAGTGTGCGACCAAACCTTGCGCGGCGAGCCGTCCACATTGATGCGATAAACTTCCGAACCGCCGATCACGGCCGGAAGCTGCTGGCCGAGGCCTTGATTCGGGCCGCGCGGCGCTGCAGGGGACGCGAGTACGGTCACGTTGCCGCCGGCGCCTAAGGTGGAAGGCACAGGCGCGATGGAAGCGGGAGAAGGGGCTATGGGCGTCGCAGCCGTCTTGTTACCGGCGCCCGCGGCGTAAATGGCGCCGTTTGAATCCACTGCTACTGCGGTGATCTCGCGCTTGGGCGCCTGATAAAGCACAAATCCTTCGGCGGCCGGCGATAGGCGCAAAATGAGACCGCTGGGCTCGGTGCCGACTACCAGATTGTCGTGAGCGTCGATCGCGAGCGAGCGCGCATGCGTGTCTTCCGTTTTGAAGAACAAAGTTCCGGTACCGTCCGGATTGACGCGATAGATTTCGCCCTGCTCACCGGTGGCCACGAACAGATCACCCTTGCTGTTGAAGGCCATGGCCCAGATATATTTCTGGCGGGGATCGAAGAAGACGCGCGGTTTGCCGTCGCTCGAAATCTTATAGATTTTTCCGTCGGGATCGGTGGCGGCGTACACCTGATCCTTGGAATCGACAGCTACGGCGTGAATTTCCAAGCCATCCAGTTCGGCGAACGTGCGGCTCTTTCCGGACGAATCGATCCGGAATAGTTTCGCCGTGCCAGTCCCGGAACCGCCGCCGGCAACGTACAGATTGCCTTTCGAATCGGACGCGACGCTCCACAGATAGGGCGTGGAGGAGTCGAACAGTTCCTGGAATTGCGGCGCCAGATAAAGACGGCCGTCGCTGCGCAACGACAGATGTGTGAGGGTTCCTTTTTCGAAATCGGAGCGTTCGCCTTGCTGCCAGAAATGTGTATCGACGGCGAAGCAGGTGGCGATGACACAAGCCACCGGCAGGAATCGGAGAATTTTCATCGAGAGTTACTTAGCGTGAATTTACTTTACGGTGATCCTCAACGAGTAGCTGCCTTCGACCATTTGGTCGAAAGGAATGCTGCCCTGCTCGACAGCGCTCTCCGGGGAACTTACGAAATGGCGGCTGGCGGTGCGGCCAGTCTGCATTACGTTCATCACCGAAGCAGGCAGGCTGGGAAGCGTTTTATCTTCGTAAAAAACCGTGGGGCGGGGTTCGACCAAAGAGATGTACAGCTTGTTATTGCTGCGCTCCTGGTTGATCAGCGACACGGTTTGGGGAATATCCATGAAACGTTCGGAAAGCCCAGCGACGGTCTGAATGCGGTTGAGCGTTTCAGCGTCGCTCAGTAGAATACGGTGCTCACCCTTCGCCAAGCCGGCCGGAATTTTCAGCACAAAATCCCGCTCGACACGCTCGCCGCGGTAAGGCCGCAAGAACACTTTCACAGGCACCTGGCTGCCGGCGTCCACTTCACTCGAGGGAACCCAAGCGTTTTCGATGGTGGCCACGCGCCGTTCGGGGAAGATGTCGACAGTGGCATCCACGGCCTTCAGGCGCGGCGTGCGAACCGGGTTCAAGAACAAGCGATTGAACTTGTCGCCCCACCAGCCCGCCAGCTGCATAGGCGCCGGCGCGGGATTTTCGCTGGAAGCGAGCATCGTGGAAATCGACATTCCCGGCTGGCCGTCGAATTCGACCTTACCGCTCATCCGGTAGGTGGTCTCCTCGGCGAAATCGTTCAGGCCGGAGAGCGAATTGAAGAGGGTCAGCATCATCAAATACGGCGTCCACTTTTGCTGGACGAAGACGTTAAAGTGGAGGTCTTTTTCGCTGCGCACCGCATCGTTATCGCCGAAGGAGCGGACCTTCACCGTCACCGGCACCATTTCGGCGGTGGCACCCAGTTCGCCCATGATCGCGCTATGCCGGTCCTGCTTCAGCGCGCCAACGATGTCGGTAGCGTTGCCCATCTTGTTGGGCTGGAATTGAGAGGCCAGCGTCATGAGGACGTCGGCCTTTGCCATAGGCATGTCCACCGGGCCCAAGTTGAAAAAGGAATGGCCGCAGGCCAGCACATGTTTCCCATCGTTGTAGGTGACGGTGCACATACCGCTGACACTCATGTCCCCGGAGACAAGGACACCCGAAACAGCGTCGCCCGGCTGCAAAGAATTCTGCCAGCCCGGCGCGGGTTTGGCGCTGAGACTCGTGCTGGCAGCGCCCCCTGCCGCAACCGCGACGCCGAGTTGTTGGAACAGACCGGAAAACTGCTGCAGCACATTGGACTGAAAGCCTGCGAAGCTGAGCGGCGTCTCAATCGGCACCATCGTCGAGTTCGCCCCGAAACCTGCCGCCGGGTTCGCCGACAAAACTTGCGACAGCATGCTGGAGGGCACAGCCACGGGTTGCTGCGCGACGGACTTGTCGGGTGTGCGAGCATCCTCGGGACGCGAATTGTCAAATTCATTCACTTCGAGCATCAGTTCGATGGGAGTGATACCGCAGATCGCATCCGGAGAGAAAACGCTGAAGCGGAGCGCGACGGCGCCCACTAATTTGCCGTCGATGTAAACCGGGCTGCCGCTCATACCTCCGGCGACATTGGTCCGGGTCGCCTTGCCGCCCATCTTGGCGAGAATGATGTCTTGCTTCGGCCCCCACTGGTTTTTGAGCAGACCGAGAATCTCGACCGGAATCGGTTCTGGATCCTTGCCCGACAGCACTGTCCAGGCATAGCCTTTCAGTCCTGGCTTAATGTCGGCGAGCTTAAAAATCTCGGGTTTTCCTGCCTTGGGACGGACCGGCGCGGTTTCAGCTGTCGCAAGGACAGAAGAGCAGACCAGCGCCACGGCGAGGGCGGCAAACTTCATGGGACCTTCCTTAAATTACTGTGATGCGGAAAACAGAACTTCAGTTCCTATTATGATCCAGATTTGAGCAGCGTGGGATTTCGAGTTGGGATTTGGAGTTTGGAACCGCGCGCTTTTTTACGGCGCGCGGTCAGTAACTACGGTTGGGGAACGGTGTGGTCAGGATTGTATCCGCCGCCTGGGTCCTGGTCCTGTTCAGCGGGCTGGGGCGGGTGCACGGGCCCGCGCGGAGGATCCTTTGTAGCTTCCGGCGCGCCTTTCGGAAAACGCAATTCATCGATCATGGGCTGCACGATGCCAGGTTTTTCCTCGCGTTTTTCAAGATCCGCTTTGGCGGGCTTATCGGTCGGTTTATCGGCCTGTTTCAAGTTCGGCCTCCTTTCAACCGGGATTTTAAGAGGCTGGGGCCAAATAAAAACGGGATTCAATTGCTAAGCCGGTGAAAAGGATGCAAATTGACGTGGCGCTCGCACTGTGACCGCGAAAGCTAGAATCCGATGCCGATCAGGAACTCCACCTGGTTGAGCTGAGAGGGAGCTGTGATGAGAGCCGTCGCGTTCGCGGCCGCGTCGTGCCCCCAGCGCGAATAGCGTAGTTCAGGCATGATGCGCAGCTTCCAGATCTGAATGTTGACACCGCCTCCCAAAGCGGCGCCGGCACTCGATAGATACGGAGCTTCGTGGCCCACTCGGCGAAAAATCGGACCGGCCTCGACGTACGGATGCAGCCCGGGGGTGTGGAAGAAGTAGTACTTCCCGAGAATGGGAAACTCCCAGGACGCAATGTCAGTCACGCTTCGAGTGGTGACATTAGGCAGCACCGTGTTGTCGATCGTCAAATCGAGCGGACGGTAGAGCGCGTCAGCTTCTACCGCGAAGCCGAGCGGCAGGCCCAACTCGACCACCAGACCAATGACAAAGTTCTTGCTGGACGAAAAAGTGCGGACGATGGTGTCGACGCCATGCGCGGTCTGATCGGAAAAAGCGTCGGTCAGCGGGACGCCGCTCTTGATTCCAATGGAGAGATGCTGCGCGTTGGCTGCTGCCGCGGACAAGATTAGAAACACGAATGGCTGAACGTAACGCATGTCTTTTTGGACGCTGAGCGGCCCGAAACGTTTCCTTATGGAAATGTTGTTAGCTTTCCAGGATTACAATGGCCATACCCTGCTGCGCGGTGTGGGTCAGAGACAGAGCGATGTTTCGGACTCCCAGCCCGTCGGCGATCTTAGCGGCCTGGCCGTGAAGGCGGAGCGTGGGCCGGCCGGAAGGCAGGTTGGCTACCTCGAAATCCTGCCAGCGTACGCCGCGCCGCCAACCAGTGCCGATGGCCTTCATACCGGCTTCTTTGGCGGCGAACCGGGCCGCATACCGCTCGTAGCGGTTGGCCTTGCGTTCCACGTACGCGATCTCGGAGGGGCTGTAGATCCGGTTCACGAACCGGCTCCCGTGCCGCTCAATGGCAGCGCGCAAGCGCGCGACTTCTTCGATGTCGACGCCAATGCCGACGATCACAGCTCAGCGCCCGACGACGCCAATGTCAGTTGGCCGTGCTTGACGCCCTTGGTGCTGATCAACGCGTCGGCAATCTTCTTGACGACGGCCGCTTTCCCTCTGACGACCAGCACCTCCAGGCAGTTATCGTGATCCAGGTGAACGTGCAACGTAGACAGAATGTTGTGGAAATGGGAGTGCTGTAGCCCGGTGAGCTTCTCGTTCAGCAGCCGCACGTGATGATCGTAGACCAGCGTTACGGTGCCCACTACGCTGCTGTTGGGGCGCGCCCAAGCATGCTGCACGAGCTCGTCGCGAATCAGATCGCGGAACGCTTCAGATCGGTTGGTATAGCCGCGCGAGGCGATGAGGCGATCGAACTTGTTCAGGAGATCGGAATCGATAGCCACGCCTATACGGCTCAATTCGCTCATTTGTATAGAGCGTAGCAGGGGACGGGACGCCTTAGGGCGTGGCACGCTTTTGAAATTCTTGCTACTGTGGAGCCGTCGGCTCCGATGCATATTCCGGACAATTTCCTGTCCACGCCGGTGTGGGCCTCCTTGGATGCGCTCAGTGTTCCGGCCGTCGGATTGATGATCAAGCGCGCCGGGCGCGACCTGCCGGAAACGCGCATTCCCCTACTCGGCGTCATGGGCGCATTCGTGTTTGCGGCCCAGATGATCAATTTTCCGGTGGGGGCGGGCACGAGCGGCCACTTAGTGGGCGCGGCGCTGCTCGCGGCGGCACTGGGTCCAGCGCCCGCCGCACTGGTGATGACGACCATTCTTGTCATTCAGGCGTTCGTCTTTCAGGATGGCGGCGTGCTTTCGCTGGGCGCGAACGTGCTGAACATGGCGATCGCGGGTGTGCTGGCCGGGTACTTGCCGTTTCAGCTTTGGGGCGCATCCCGCCGTAGCGCTGCGATTTTTGCGGGGGGCTTTCTCTCGGTGCTCGTAAGCGGATCGCTGGCGTTGAGCGAACTGTTGATTTCCGGTGTTCGCATGCCTCGCCTTCTGGTGTTCACGTCATTAGGACTGTTCGCCGTCAACGCGCTCGTCGAAGGCGCAATCACGATTTCCGTCGTGCAGGCGCTGGACAAATTGAATCCGGGATTCGTGCAAAGGGCAAAGCAGGCGAACAGCCGCATGCTAGTGATATTGGGCAGCGCGGGCGTGCTGTTGGGCGCCGCCGGGTTCCTGCTGGCGTCGAACGCTCCAGATGCCATCCAGAATTTAGGCCAGACGCTTGGAATTTCCGCCAAGAGCGGCTTTCAAACTCCCATGGCGAACTATACTGTGGGCAATTTCGAATCGGCTTGGCTGCGCAGAGCGATCGCCGGACTCACGGGCCTGTTGCTCATTGCCGCCCTTTGCGTCGCGGGTGCGCGCATGATCGGCCGCAGGAGGAGCGCCTGAAATGCACCACGTCCTGATCGATCAATGGAGCCAGCGATCGAGCCCACTGCACCGCCGAGACCCGCGCGCGAAAATCCTGGTGCTGCTCATCTTCCTGGTGGTCCTGGCGACGACAGCGCCGGATGCGGTGGCGGCACTCGTCGTTTATGCGGCACTCCTTGTTTCAGCCATTTTGATTGCGGGGCTGCCGTTCGCCGGACTGCTCCTGCGCGCCGCCGCGATTCTTCCGTTTTCGGCAACTTTCGGGCTGATCACGTGGCTGGCGGGAGACGCCTGGCGCGCCGCCGGCCTGGTGGAGAAGAGCTATCTCTCTACGGTCGCGGTGCTGGTGCTGGTTGGGACGACGCCGCTGCCGCGGCTGCTGGGCGGGCTGGAAGCGCTGGGGACACCGCGATTGCTGGTGTTGCTGGCGCAGTTCTTATATCGTTATCTATTTGTGGTTTCCGAGCAGGCACAGCACGTTCGAGTAGCCGCGGCGTGCCGCGCCGGCAGGTCCCAAGGGGATCGTCCTGCGAGATTCCGCGCGGCCGCCGGCGCTTTGGCTGTGCTGTTCGCGCGCTCCTATTACCGGGCGGAAGGCATCCATCGCGCGATGATGTCGCGCGCGTTTAGCGGCCGTTTCGTGCTGCTGAGCCCGCTCCGATTCACGCTATCGGATGGCTGTTTTACGGTGGCCACCGGCGCATTGTTCATCCTGGCGCGCGTACAATGACACCGCTCATCGAGGTGCGCGACCTTCACTTTGAGTACGAGGATGGCACTCGAGCCCTGGATGGCGTCAATTTCACGTTGCAGGCAGGCGAAACGGTAGCCTTGTTGGGGGCAAACGGGTCCGGCAAAACGACGTTCGTTTTGCAACTAAATGGCATCCTGCTAGGCCAAGGTCTGGTATCCGTCTGCGGGCTAGCGGTCAATCAGGAGAACCTTGCGGCCGTCCGGTCCAAGATCGGCATGGTCTTCCAGGACTCCGACGAGCAGCTATTTATGCCAACCGTCTTGGAAGATGTTGCTTTCGGTCCGCTGAATCAGGGATCGAGCCGCGAAGAAGCTCTCGAGAAGGCTAAGACCGCGCTGCGTCAGGTGAAGATGGAGCACGCCGCCGACAAGGCTCCCTATCATCTGAGCGCGGGCGAGAAAAGAAAAGTTGCGCTAGCGGGTGTGCTGGCGATGCAGCCCGAAATCCTAGTGTTGGACGAACCAACGACGTTTCTGGATCCTCCGGGGCAGGTTCACTTGCTGCACTTACTTCAAGAGCTGCCGCAGTCAAAGCTAATCGTTACGCATAATATGCGGTTTGCTACCGCGCTGGCGGAACGGGCGGTGTTCTTCGAAAAAGGCAAGTTAGTCGCCGATGGACCGATCGACGAAGTTGTGCAGCGGTTCGACTGGACCTATTCAGCCTTGGCGGCGGACTTGCGATACTCCGCCCAGCGGCGCCGCTGAGCAGCGGCGATACGCCTGCGTGCAGCCGCGCTGAGGCGGCTAGACCCGTTTTTCGTGGGTTCAGCCAGTGGCCGGCCGCGTCGCGCCGCACCCCTGCCAAGGCGCGCCCGCACTTCTGAGATTTGCTCGTCGATTTGCTGTTTCCGCAGTTGGAGCCCTGCGAGAGCCGCTTCCAGCAGCTCGTTGTTTTGGAGATTCTTCTTCGAACGGGACATTATCGAGCTCCTACCTTAATCATAACTAAGTACCGCGCGTCCCAACAGGTTACAGTTCGTTAGAAAGAACGCTGGGTTATTCTAATTCGGAGTTGCGCGACGAATCGAGAATAAAAGTAACTGGTCCGTCGTTGATTAAGCTCACTTCCATTTCAGCTTGGAAGACTCCGGTTTCGACAATTGTGTTACTGAGCCGCAAGCGCTGAACGAAATATTCGTATAGTTCGCGCGCCTGCTCGGGGGGTGCGGCGCGATCGAAACTCGGGCGCCGGCCTTTCCTGCAGCTGCCGTGGAGAGTAAATTGTGAAACCACCAGGAGCGCGCCGCCCGCTTCCAAGATGGATCGGTTCATGCGCCGTTGGTCATCCGGAAAGATCCGCAGTTGCAGGATGCGGCCGGCGAGATAGTCGGCGTCGTCGCGGGTGTCGGGATGCGTAACGCCTACCAGGATAAGAAGGCCCCGATCAATCCGGCCGACGACTTCGTTATCTACCTGTACGTGAGCTTTCTTTACCCGTTGGATGACGACTCGCAAGTTATCAATATGACATAGTCGTTCGGCACGAATCGTTTGCGCGTGATGCGCTGCGAGGCGCCGCAGGGCGAGATAAGTAACAGCAAGGCAAAGCACTAAGGCGATTCCCCCATCCCAAACTTGCCGGGAAAACCAAATAATAGATTCGTGGTACTAAAAGGGATCTTCCAGCGCCGGCGCGTCCACGGCAAAGTGCCAGGGGGCTTCTTCAGCTTCGAGGAAGAGGCCAACTCAACCCGCCTTTATGGCTTTGGGCATGGCGACCATCTTCAACTGCGGGATGAGTACGGCAATATCTGGAAGGGAACCGCGGAAAAAGTAAGTGACACCTCGGTCCGGTACACTTTTCGCGACCCGAATGGTCACACCATCACAGGTGTCGCAGACGGTTACGGCATCATCCTGCGCGATCAGCGCGGCAAAACCTGGCGCGGGTTCATCGAATAGTTACGGCTTCGCTCAAATCGCTTCTGGACCACCATGGTCCCGCTCGACCGCTCACGGAACGACGCTTTGCGAATCGTGAACGTCCGGCTTTGAGCTAACAGCGGCACACCCCCAAGCGCTTGAAGCACTGCCAAGAAGAGCTTCCTGGAACGATCGCTTATCATAGAAGTTCTTCTCGCGACTGTAGACAAGAATGGCGCTCAAAAACCAAATTAGTTACAAACAGGCGGGCGTGAATATCGATGAAGCCGACCGCGCAGTCGCTCTGATTCGCAAACATGCACGTGCAACGTTCACACGCGGCGTGCTCACGGATATCGGCAGTTTCGGAGGTGGCTATCTTCTTTCGGGCTGGAAACGCCCGGTACTCGTCAGTTCAGCCGATGGTGTCGGCACGAAGTTAAAAATCGCTTTTCTCACCGGGCAGCACAATACAATCGGCGAGGATCTAGTGAATCACTGTGTCAACGACATCGCGGTGCAGGGAGCTGTTCCGCTCTTCTTCCTGGACTATTTCGCGGTAGGAACGTTGGACGCCGATGTTGCATCACAGGTGATCGAAGGCGTCGCGCGCGGCTGCCGGAACAACGGCTGCGCCTTAATCGGAGGCGAGACGGCTGAGATGCCAGGCCTGTATCAGGCCGGCGAGTACGATTTAGCGGGTTTTATTGTGGGCGCCGTAGAGCGCAGCGAAATGCTGACAGGAAAAACGATTCGGGCCGGCGACGCCTTGCTCGGCTTGCCGTCCAACGGGCTGCACACAAACGGATACTCGCTGGCGCGCAAATTATTGTTCGAGGTCGCGCGCCTGCCTCTGGATGGCGAGCTGGGCGGCGAGTTATTGCGCGTGCACCGCAGTTATCTGAATCCAATCCGCACGCTGATGAAAGCGGGCGTCCTGAAAGGCGCGGCTCACATCACAGGGGGTGGAATCACGGACAACACACCGCGTATCCTTCCCACGGGGCTGGCCGCGCGCGTGGACCTGTCCAGTTGGACCATTCCCCCGTTTTTCGAGAAATTGCGCGCCATCGGCAATCTTGATGTGGCCGATTACCGGCGCACCTTCAACCTGGGAATCGGCATGATCCTGGTGGTGGGGAAACGAAAGCTGGCTGAAGCGCAGTCCGCGTTGAAAAAGCTGGGAGAGACCTGCTACGAGATCGGCGAGGTGGTGCGTTCCTCGGGCGCGCGCGTGCAATACGTTGGCGAAAGTGGGGGGCATGCGTGAAGCGCCTGGGAATTTTGCTCTCCGGGCGCGGATCGAATTTTGAGGCCATCGCAAAGAATATCTCGGCGGGCAAACTGGAAGCGGAGATCGCAGTGGTTATTTCGAACCGGCCGGAGGCGCGCGGTGTTGAAATCGCACGTGAGCGTGGTTTGGCCGCCGTTGTAATGCCGTCCAAGGGCATCGCGCGCGAGGATTACGACTGCAGCATCGTGGCCGAGCTTCAGAAGCGCGGCGTCGAACTGGTCTGTCTGGCCGGATTCATGCGCTTGCTGAGCGCGGAATTTTGCCGCGCGTTTCCCATGCGCGTCTTGAACATCCATCCCTCGCTGCTGCCGGCATTCCCCGGTCTCGAGGCCCAGCGCCAGGCGCTGGAGCACGGAGTCAAGATCACGGGCTGCACGGTCCATTTCGTGGATGAGCAGCTGGACGCCGGCCCGATCGTTATTCAGGCCGCGGTTCCGGTAGTAGATCAAGACACTGTAGAGTCTTTGTCGGCGCGCATTCTGGTGGAAGAACATCGTATTTACACTGAGGCGGTCCGTTTCGTGCTCTCGGAGCGCTGGCGCATCGAAGGCCGGCGCGTGATTGCCGCTTAAAGGCATGCCGGCTCAATCGAATCTTCTGGCGCGGGTGGGGCGCGCTTCGCCGCCCACCTTTCGTTATCTGATGCAAACCGAAGTGCACGTGTTCGCTTTTTCCATTGCGGCGGGAATGCTGCTGTCGTTTTTTCCGTTCATGACGCTGATCCTCTCGCTGTGCCGTTATGTTTTCAAATGGAAGGCATCCGTAAACGCCATCTATTTCGCCGTCGGTGATTACTTCCCGGACGCCTTCGGCCAATTTTTACGGCGCAATCTGGAAGCGACGGTGGAATCGCGCGGGCCGGTGCAGATCGTTTCGCTGGTGTTTTTGTTCTTCACAGCCAGCGGAATTTTCGAACCCTTGGAAGTGGCGCTGAATCGCGCCTGGGCCTGCGAGCGCAACCGGAGCTATTTGAAGAACCAGGTGCTGAGCCTGGGCCTGATGTTCGCGTGCGGCGCGCTCATGCTGCTCTCGATCACGCTGACGGCGCTCAACAATCAATACTTGGGCGCCGCGGCGCGCCAGCCGTTGTCGACGGCGGCCAACCTGATAGGGCAGCTCTTTTTCAAGCTAGCGGCAATTCCCACCTCCATGCTGCTGTTGTTTCTCATCTACTGGCTGGTTCCGAATTGCCGCGTACCGGCCGTGAAGATTATCCCGCCCGCTATTATCGTTGGATTCCTGCTCGAGCTATTGAAATATGTCGACCTTTTGAGCTGGCCTTATCTCCGGATGAAGCTAGCGTTGGAGTACGGCCCGTTCGTGTATTCGGTCACGATCCTGCTGTGGGGATTTTTGGCTGCGATGCTGGTGTTAGCGGGCGCGGAATGGACTGCGCGACGGTCGCGCGTGGAGCCGGAGCCGGCGGAGTGAATTTTATGGCCGAAGTGCAATTCAACAACCGGCGGGCTGTGCAGATCGAAAACGAAGCGATTCGCTTGACAATGACGGTGGAAGGCGGGCATGTCGCCGAGATCTTGCATAAGAAAAGCGGCGTGAACCCGCTTTGGATCCCGCCGTGGCCTTCCATTGAGCCGTCCACATACAGCCGCGAGAAACATCCCGAATATGGCAGCGACGCCGAGAGCAAGCTGCTGGCGGGGTTGATGGGCCATAATTTGTGCCTCGATCTGTGGGGCTCGCCATCGCCTGAAGAGGCGGCGGCCGGGATGACTGTGCATGGCGAGGGATCAATCCTGCCGTACGAAATTTCGGCCGGCGGCCAGGAGCTGACGGCAACGTGTCTGTTGCCGGCGGCGCAATTGCAAGTCGCGCGGCACGTGCGCCTCGAGGGCGAACGCGTGCGGTTCACGGAAACCGTAGAGAATATCGCTATTTTGGACCGGCCTGTCGCCTGGACGCAGCACGTCACGCTCGGGCCGCCCTTTCTCGAAAAGGGCTTGACGCAGTTTCGCGCGCCCGGCACAAAGGCCTGTTCGCTCGATAATCGTGAGTACGAGTGGCCATTGAAGCCCCGCAACGAAGGCGGCATCGAGGATCTGCGCATGTTCACTAAGGCTCCGGTTTCGGGCGGCTTTGACGCCGTTTTGATGGACCCGGGGCGCGCCCGAGGCTACTTTTACGCCTGGTCGCCGGCGAGCCAAGTGCTCTTGGGCTACGTGTGGAACCGCGCTGATTTTCCCTGGCTTGGTATTTGGGAGGAAAACTATAGCCGCGAGCTTCCGCCCTGGAATCGACGAACGCTGACCCGTGGCATGGAGTTCAGCGCGTCACCGTTTCCCGAGAGCAGAAGGCAGATGATCGACCGCAAGGCGCTGTTCGGAGAACAGGGTTATCGCTGGATTCCCGCCAAAACCAAAGTTCGTGTGGAGTATTCCGCCTTTATCACTACCGCGAGCTCAATTCCCGAGGGTTTGTAGAAAATCCAGATCCACGTTTCCGCCCGAGAGTATGGCCCCAACGCGGTTCAAGCCTGCGGGCAATTTACCGTGGTAGAGCGCGGCCGCGGTAACGGCTCCGCTGGGCTCGACCAGCATTTTCATGCGCGCCAGCAGGAATTTCATCGTCTCGCGAATTTCCTCATCGCTGACCAGCACGATTTGATCCACGAACTTCTGAACAATGGGAAACGTGATCGCGCCGGGCTTGGTGGCGCGCAAGCCGTCGGCGATCGTCTGCGGCATCGGAATCTCGGTCCGCGAGCCGGCGCGGAACGACAGGTACGTGTCGTTGCCGTCTTGCGGTTCGATACCGAAAATGCGAATGGACGGACGGAGCGATTTGGCGGCAATGGCGCACCCGGAGATCAGGCCGCCGCCGCCGATGGGGACCACAAGCGCGTCGAGATCGGCGATTTCTTCCAAAAATTCCAGGGCGACGGTTCCCTGCCCCGCGATGGTCCAGGGATGATCGTACGGCGGGATCAGCGTGGCGCCGGTTTGTTGGGCGATCTCTTGCCCAATCGCTTCACGGCTGCCGGTCATGCGGTCGTAGGTGACTACGCGCGCGCCGTACCCACGTGTAGCATCCAGCTTGGACTTGGGCGCATCAGCGGGCATGACAATGGTGGCCGGCGTGCCCACCGATGCCGCAGCAATCGCCACCGCTTGCGCGTGATTGCCCGATGAGTAACTCACCACGCCGCACGTCAGCCGGTCTTTCGGAATCGAGTACACGAAATTTGCCGCGCCCCGGATCTTAAATGCGCCGCCGCGCTGGAAGTTTTCGCACTTGAAGAAGGCTCGTGCGCCGGCGATCGCGTCGAATGAACGCGAGGTGAATACCGGTGTCCGATGCGCTACGGCGCGGATGCGTTCCGCGGCCTGGCGGACGTGCGAAAGCTGGACGTCTTCATTCATTGTTTGCTACCTCTGAGGCGATGTTTGCCACTCCTGAGGCGACCGCTCGAGATGTTTTTCCAACTAGCGAAACCGGAATGGAGTCGACAAATTCGATGATACGCGGCAACTTGTATTCGCCTAGCCGCGCACGGCAATGCCGGATGACGTCGGCGCGGGCAAGTTCGGCTCCCTCGCGAACCTTAACCCGCGCGCGAATGACTTGTCCGGCGCCGGGAGCGGGAACACTGTCCACGTAGACTGCCGACACTCCAGCCAGCGCTTCGATCGCGCGTTCAACTTCGACTGGATCCACTTTGATGCCGCCAACGTTGATCACGCGGCCCAATCGGCCGGTGAGGTAGAGGCCGCGGGCCGAATCAATGTATCCAAGGTCGCCGGTACGAAAGAACCCGTCCGCCAGGACCTGGCGATTGAGTTCGGGTTCGCCGAAATAGCCGGACATAGTGGCGGGCGAACGAGCCAGGATTTCGCCCGGCTGCCCTGTTCCCACATCTTGGCCGGAGGAATCCACGCATCGGATCTGGACGTTGGGCAGCGGAACACCCACGAACTCGCCGCCCAGGGCGCTGGACGGTTGGCCCGGGGAAACCGCCATGGAGATTCCCGATGTCTCGGTCGTGCCGTACCACTGGACAATCGTGGAACCGAAGTATTCCTCCCATCGACTGGCGATGCTGGGCTGCATGCGCGCGCCGCTGGATACGCACAGACGCACGGTCTTGAAAAGATCGGGATTTCGGATACACTCGGCCAGCTTTCCGTATATGAAGGGAGAACCGATGATGACGTTGACCTGTTCGCGCGCGGCCAGTTCGGCGTATTCTTCCGGCAAGAATCGCTGCATCATCACCACAGTGGCACCACTGAGCAAAGGCATCAGCATGCAATTATTGAAGCCGTGCAAGTGATGGAACGGCACAACACCGATCATTCGGTCACCCGCACGAATGCCCATAGCTCGCGATGAATTCGAGATGCTCCCGATGAGGTTGCGCTCGCTCAGCGGCACAATTCTTGGGACGCCCGTGGAGCCGGACGTTGTCATAAACAGAACCGGAGCTTCGGTGGAACTTGCGCCGCGATTCCAATCGCCGTGGTTGTCGAACTCGGCATCCTCGATGCCTACGATCGCTTCGGCAGGCACGGCGCCTGTTTCGCGCCACGCAGCCTGGAAAGCGCGCTCGGCAACCACACCGCGCAAATTGATCCTGCCGGCGAGGGCCTTTAACTCCTCCGGACGCCATTGTGGATTGCACGGCATGAGCACCGCTCCGGAATCGCAGAGTGCGAGGAAAGATGCTGCGAATTGCCAGCGGTTCAGCATCGAAATCGCGACCGTTTCGCCGGGACGGGGATCCAACGCCTGCTTCAGCCAGCCGCGCACGCGGGTTATTTCGTCGAGTAAGCGGCCGTAGGAGATGCGCAAGCCGCCATCGATAATGGCCGGTTCACTGGCATGCTGTTCTGCCGTCGCGCGGAAGCGTTCGAAAATCATTTCAATCGCAGAGGCCAAGTGGACATCGTGGCCTGAGCCGAACTCGGGGCAGCGGCCAGCGCGCGGAGCTCATATACCCGCCCATAACGTCCACTGCGCGGGATTGCCGCGGATTTGCTGTTCGAGGACACGGATGAACAAGGGGAGATTTGCAGAAACAAACTCATCCCTGGTAGAAGTTTTCACTATATCAAGCGCCGGACTGAATACGATGCGGAGATTCGAGCTGCATCCGAAACAGAGCATCGGCACGACGGCGCAACCGGACAGGCGAACAATATCCAGAAGTCCACTGGAAAACTGCCGCGGTACGCCTAACAGTTGCGACTGCACCGTGCGTGCGCCATGCCGTCCGTCGGGCGTAATCATGACCAGCCCGCCCGAACGGAGCCGTTGAAGTACTTTCAGAGTGCAGCCCGGGTCCTGAGCGTAGACCTCGTCCTGAATCACGTCACGTAGAAAGTTCATGAGCCGCGGCCGCAGGAACCGGCCGGTGAGGCGTCCCTCCAAATCCTCCGATGGGCCGTAAAGCCGGACGATAAGCATCGGCCAGCCGCGGGCGGCGAGATATCGCCTGGCAAGCCGGTTTGGATAGAAATGGCAGGTGAGCAGGAGTACGCCTTTTCCCGCCGATTTCGCCGCATCGAGGTATTCAACACCAGAATGCTCGGTGCAGTTCGTTTCTTTCAAAAACGACGGCCGATTGATAACAACGTCGTCCAGCAGGCGGAAGATTGAGCCGCGAACCAACTCGCGCGCATACCGGGGTGCCTGTTCCGGCGTGATGTTAGCCGCGAGTTGTAGCATCCGGGTTTCGACCTTCTTCCTCCAGCTCCGGTAATGGAACTGCAGCAGCGGTTCGCAAACGCGCCCCATTCGATACAGCACGTCCCGAGGCAAATACTTCAGGAAAAACTGAGCCGGATAGAGATAGAACAACAGCAGGAGATCGCGCGCGGTGACCAGAGGCGCGCGTTCAGCCTGGGTCCGCGGCTGCGCGGCTGCGGCGCTCGAAGTGTTGGATAAATCCTCAGTAGCCGGCACACTTGTCAACCACGTTCTCGAGTGGCTGCCCTTTGCGAAACCGGTCGAAATTGTCGATGAACTTGTACATGGCCAGGTCCGCCCAGCCCACGACGTGATCGGCCGAATGCGGCGAAAGCAGAACATTGGAGAGGCTGTAGAACTGATGGCCAGCAGGCAGCGGCTCCGTGTCGAAGACGTCCAGCGCGGCGCCTTTGATCCGGCCCTGTTCCAAGGCGCCAATTAAAGCGGATTCGACAATCACCGGACCGCGTCCCACGTTGATTATCACAGCCGAGCTCTTCATGGCAGCAAGCTCCTTCGCGCCAATCATGCCGCGGGTTTCAGGAGTGAGCGGAGTGGCCAGCAGAACGTAGTCGCATTCGGCGATCATATCGCGCAGACCGCTGAGTGGAAAGACGCGTTCAGCATACGAGTCGCCGTTCGACTCGGCTATTTTCCGGCGGGTGGCGTAAACCCGCATGCCCAAGGCATGGGCCAGGCGGGCGGCTTCGCGCCCAATTTCGCCATAGCCGACGATGCCCAGAACCTGCCGGCGGATCTCCCAGACGTCGAACTGCTCCCATCGTCCAGCCTCCTGATTGCGAATCAGGCGGCGCAGGTCCTTGGCAAAGAATAGAACTGATGCGATGGCGAACTCGGCCAGGCCGTCCTTGAAAACTCCGCGGCCGTTGGTAAGCGGGACCGGGCTCGCGATGAGTTCCGGAAAAAGAAGCTTCTCGACGCCGGCCCACATGGAGTGAATCCAGCGGAGGCGCCGCGCTTGAGGGAAAATGCCGCGGAGGAGGTCGGGTTTGAGGCCGCCCACAAGGATCACATCCGCATCCGGCGCGTGCTCCGCGAGGAACTGGGGATCGTTGCCGGTGCGAATCGTGACTGGCTCCGGCAACCGGTCAAGCAGCCGTAGATATCCAGCGCTGGGATTCGAGATCACGAGTAACGTGATGGGATCCATGAAAAAAGGAAGATAGCACGGTTGGAAGCCAGGGCCGTCCCGGGCTACCATCGGGACGTGGCGGCACAGCAGCAATTGCGGGATCTTCCGCCGGTAGATCAAGTCTTAGCGGGGCTGGCGCATCTCGAGGGGCGATTCCCGCGAAAGCTGATCGTGGCGGAAGCGCGGCGCGTGCTGGAGGCGGCGCGCGAAGAGATCCGCGCCGGGCGGACGGCGAACGCCGAGCGCTTCGAAGTGCGCATCCAGAAGAGTCTCGAGCGGCTGGAACAGCCATCGCTCCGGCATGTGATCAATGCCACCGGGGTTGTACTGCACACCAACCTGGGACGCGCTCCGCTCCCTAATTTCGAACCGCAATCCGGCTATTCGAATCTCGAGTACGATCTGGCGCGCGGCGCGCGCGGCAAGCGCGACGTGCACATCGCAGAGTTGCTGGAGCGGCTGGTAGGCGCGCCGGGAATTGCCGTCAACAATAACGCTGCTGCCATCTATCTGGCGTTGAACGAACTGGCTGCTGGATTCGAGGTGATCGTCTCGCGCGGCGAGTTGATCGAGATCGGCGATGGCTTTCGTATTCCCGAGATCATGCGCAGCTCGGGCGCCGTGCTGCGCGAGATTGGAACCACGAATCGCACGCGCATCGAAGACTACCGCGATGCGATCAATGACCGGACCCGGCTGCTGTTGCGCGTACACCCCAGCAATTTCCGGATCGAAGGCTTTACCGCCCGGCCGGAACTGCGGGAACTCGCGGCCCTGGGCAAAGAACGCGGCATCCCAGTGTACGAGGACTTGGGCAGCGGCTGCGTTGCCGATTTACGCCCGTTTGGAGTGAACGAGCCGCTGGTATCGGAAAGTCTTGAGGCCGGCGTGAACCTGGTTTCGTTCAGCGGCGATAAGCTGCTCGGCGGCCCGCAAGCCGGCGTGCTGGCGGGCGATGACAAGCTGGTGGCGCGGCTACGCCGTAATCCGATGTTTCGAGCGCTGCGGCTCGACAAGCTGATCTATCAGGTGCTGGAAACTACTTTGCGAAATCTGGTTCTGGAGCGTTGGATGGAGATTCCCGCGCTGGCTATGATCATGACGCCGCCGGACCGGCTTCGAGCGCGCGCGGAGCGGTTTGCGGCGCGCTTGGACGGGTTGTTGGCGCGGTTAGTGGATGGGCAGTCGCTGGTCGGGGGAGGGGCCACGCCAGAACAACCGCTGCCGGCGTGCCTGATTGCAATCGAGTGCGACGACGTTGTGCAAGCCGAACGCCGTTGCCGAGCCGCCGAACCGCCGGTGGTGATTAGGATTGAAGACGACCGGCTGCTGCTGGATCTCAGGACCGTCTTTCCGGGCGAAGAAGACGATTTGGCCCGCGTCATCCGGCACGCCTGTTTATAGGCTCGACACCAGCAGGGCCAACAGGGCCGTGCGATCGGCAATCCGGTCGATCAGAATGCTCTCGTTTAGCGCGTGCGCACCCTCGCCGACGCCCCCAAGCCCGTCCAGGGTGGGAACACCCAGCGCGGCGGTGAAGTTTCCATCCGAACCGCCGCCGGTTGCTGACTCCTCAAGCTCGACGCCCAGGCTTTTGGCCAGCGCGCGCGCCTTTGCGAACAACCGGCCAATGGCAGGCGTTCGCTCCATGGGCGGCCGGTTGAGCCCGCCTTCCACCTGGATGGAACAGCGTTTATCGAACGGCCGCAAGCCGCGGAATTTTTTGTCCAGTGCCGGGGCATCCTTCAGCCGCGCAACTCGTATGTCAACCTCGGCACGCGCTTCCGCCGCTACTACATTGGTTCGTGTCCCTCCCGAAATGACGCCGGGATTCACGGTCAGCCCTCGCTTGAGATCTGTGAAATTGGCGATTCGCTCCAGCTGGCGCGCCAGTTCGACGATCGCGCTGGCGCCGTTCTCGAAATCCACTCCGGCGTGCGAAGCGCGGCCTTTCACGCTCACGGTATATCCGCCGACTCCTTTACGCGCCGTTTTCAGTTTCCCTTCGAGGCCTGTCCCGGGCTCCAGAACCAGCACGGCAGCGCTCCGACGGGCGGCTTCTTCCGTAAGAGGCCGCGACGACTCGCTCCCTACTTCCTCGTCGGCGTTGACCTGCAACACCACCCGGCGGGCCACCGGAATATCCAATTCGCGCAGAGCGCGAATCGCGTACAGAAAAAACACGATTCCGGATTTCATATCGAGCACGCCGGGTCCCCACAGCCGGCCATCGCCCTGCCGAAAAGGCATCTGCGCCAGTGTGCCCAACGGCCACACCGTATCGGAGTGGGCCAGCGCGAGAATGTCGCCGGGCTGTTTTCTGCGCGGGCCGGGAAGTTGAAACTCGCAGCGCAAGTGACGGCCGAAGCGCCCGCCGCGAAAAGTCCTCACGCGCCCCACGGGTTGGAGGCGGCTTTCCAAGAGATCCACGAAGCGATTCACCGAGGGCGGGTCATCGCTGGGCGATTCGCATTCCACCAACTCGCGAATTGAGCCGATGATACCGGCTTCTGTCGAGCGCGCAAAACGCAGGAATGGATGCATTGCCTGTTATAATAGCCACTTCTCATGGCCATCCTGGACATTCAGGCAATACGCGAAATCCTGCCGCATCGTTACCCGATGCTGCTCGTGGACGCGATCCTGGAACTGGAAGAGGAGCGCATCGTTGGGATCAAAAATGTGACGATCAACGAGCCATTCTTTGCCGGCCATTTTCCCGATTTTCCGGTCATGCCCGGCGTGTTGATCGTCGAAGCCATGGCGCAGGTGGCGGGCGTGCTGGTGCTGAAACAAATTCCTGACCGCAAGAACAAGCTGGTGTTGCTCGCCTCAGTGGAAGAAGCCAAATTTCGCCGTCCGGTTCTGCCAGGCCATCAGCTTCGCATCGAAATGAAAGTCACCAAACGCAAAGCCAGCGTCGCGAAAATGCACGGCCAGGCATCCGTGGAAGGCGTGGTGGTGGCCGAGGCGCAATTGATGTGCAAGCTCGCCGATCGTGAGCCTCAAGCCGAGCCAGTCCCGGTGGAAGCGCCGGCTCTGTAGCGCGGCATGCCCATTCACCCGAGCGCAATTGTCGATGCTCACGCCCACCTAGCGGAAACAGCAGAGATCGGTCCGTTCTGCATCGTTGGCGCGCAGGTGACCATTGGCGCGCGGACGCGTCTGATGGCGCATGTGTACTTGGAAGGCACCACCGTCATCGGCGAGGACAATGTTTTTTACCCTTACTCGACGGTGGGTGTCGCCTCGCAGGATCTCAAGTACCGGGGCGAGCCGTCCGAAACTCGAATCGGAAACCGGAACACCATTCGCGAATTTGTGACGATCCACCGCGGCACCGAGGGCGGCGGGTTAATCACAGAGATTGGCGACGACAATCTGCTGATGGCGTATGTGCATATCGCGCACGACGCGCGCGTGGGGAGCCACACCATTCTGGGCAATGCCGTCACATTTGCCGGACACGTAACCGTGGGCGATTGGGCAGTGATTGAGGCGTTCACCGGCGTCCACCAGTTTTGCCGGATTGGGCGGCACGCGTTTATTGGCGGTTACAGCGTAATCACCAAGGACGTGCTGCCGTACTCGCTGACGGTGACCCCGCGCGAATCCAAAGTGTTCGGCGAAAACAAAGTAGGCCTGGAGCGCCGGGGCTTTTCCAAGCCGGCGATTGACAGCCTGCACAAAGTATTCCGCCTGCTTACTAAGTCCGGACTGAATACCACGCAGGCGGTGGAACGTATTGGCGCCGAAATCGAAATGGGACCGGAGGTGGAGGAAGTCCTGGCCTTCATTGCTTCATCCGAGCGCGGGTTTATCAAATGAGCCGCTACGGCATGATCGCGGGAAACGGCCGGTTCCCGCTGCTGGCGCTTGAGACCGCGCGTCGGCTGGGCGATGAAGTTATAGCCGTGGGCCTGCGCGAAGAGGCATCGCCCGAGATCGAAAACCTGGCCGCGCGCTGCCATTGGATTTCAATAGGCGAGCTAAGCCGCCTCATTGACATCCTGAAACGGGAAGGAATCACCGAAGTGATTATGGCCGGACAGGTAAAGCACGTTAGCATTTTCTCCTCGATCCGGCCGGATTGGCGCCTCGTAAAGCTGCTCGCGTCGCTGCGCGAGAAAAACACGGACGCGCTGATCGGAGGCGTGGCCAAAGTGCTGGCGGACGAGGGCATTCATTTGGCTGATTCCACGTTGCTGTTGAAGCCGCTGTTGGCCGGCGCGGGCACGCTCACCAAGCGCCGGCCGTCGTCGGAAGAGGAACGCGATATCGCTTACGGCCGAAGGGTCGCGAACACCCTTGCCGGCCTGGACGTCGGACAGAGCGTCGCGATTTGCGATCGCGCCTGCGTCGCCGTGGAAGCGATGGAGGGCACCGATGCGATGCTCGAGCGCGCCGCCTCACTGGTGAACGGCAAACCGATCACGCTGGTGAAAGTGTCCCGCCGCCGCGGACATCTGCTGTTCGACGTACCCGTGGCGGGCTCCCAAACCATCGATGTGATGCAGCGCTGCGGCGCGACCGCGCTGGCCGTGGATGCGGGCCGGACGCTGCTGCTGGACCGCGACGAGATGCTGGAAAAAGCTAACCAGGCCGGAATCGCCGTAGCGGGCTGCACGCCTGAGCCGTAGGTGCGCGTGTGCTAGCTTATGACCTTGACCGCAAAAATTCGAGTCGGTGTGGTCGGTGCGGGCGTTTTTGGCCGGCATCATTTGCGGGTGCTGAACCAGTCGCCGGATGCTGAGTTGGCCGGGGTTGTGGATGTCGATCGCGAGCGCGCTTCCGCCGCCGGCGCTGAGTTCAGATGTCCGGTTTATTCGTCTGTTGAAGAACTTGCCGGAAAAGCGGACGCCGCTGTCGTGGCGGTACCGACATCGGCGCATTCAGAAACCGGCTGCGCGCTGCTGGAGGGCGGGATCGATGTCTTGGTCGAAAAACCGATCGCGGCGGATCGCGCCTCAGCCGAACGTTTGGTTGAAACCGCGGCGCGGAACGGCCGCATCCTGCAGGTCGGGCACCTGGAACATTACAACCCGGCCGTAGTCGCGCTCAAGAACATCGTCCGCGTGCCGCTATTCTTCGAAATTCATCGCCTGAGCCTGCCGGGGCCGCGTAGCCTGGACGTGGATGTAGTGCTCGACCTCATGATCCACGACCTGGATATTGTGCTGGACCTGGTGGGCGCAATGCCGGAAGACATCCAAGCGGCCGGAATCTCGGTGCTGTCCGACAAGGCCGATATTGCGAACGTCCGGCTAGCGTTCTCGGGCGGATGCATTGCCAATCTGACCGCCAGCCGCGTGTCTACCGAGCGGGTTCGGAAATTGCGGCTGTTCCAGCCGCACCAGTACATCTCGCTCGATTACCAAAAGCAGGAAGCCGCCGTGTTCACGGTTTCCGAGCAGAAGCAGATCGGGTTTCAGATGCTCCCGCTGACCAAAGAGGAGCCGCTCCGGCTGGAAGTAGCATCCTTTCTGGAATCGGTGCGAACCCGCAAACGGCCGCTTGTTTCGGGCGAAGAGGCACTCCGCGCGCTGGATGTCGCCCTAGCCATTCTTGGTAAAATTGAGGCGCACACTAAATTAGTCGCGCAACGCATTCAATCGCTTCAGTAGCAACCTTCGGCCGGCGCCGAACGTCTTTTTGGCACGCCACACTCCAGAACGCGTACAAGGGAACGCCGCCGCAGCGCGTTATGGTGGGATGAGGACGCGGCGGCGTCCTGTACGCTCATGAGTATCCAAGCGGATTCCGGCCCGAATCTTCTGCTGAACTGGCAAGAGGAAACCGGCCCGGTGCGCTGGCTGCGCGACGGTATCGCCTCGCTGGCGGTGCACGCAGTATTGGTCCCGCTGCTCGTTCTGGTGGCGAGCATGGAAACACCCGCTCCGAAACTCGGGACGGAAATTGTCAGCAATGTGCAGCATGTCACATTGATCGCCCCGGCTGACCTGACGCAAAAGGCGCCCAACAAGGCCAAAGTCTCCAAGGAAGTGAATGTGGAGGATCTGATGCCGCGGCCCGCGTCAGAACAACGGCTCCCTCCCGCGCCGGCGCTGCGGGCGTTCCAACCGCCCACACCCAAACGTCCGGGGCCGCCAGTGCCGGGGCCGAATATTACCGAGCCTCCGAAGTTAGACGCTGCTGTCAACCCGCCGCAACTGCTGCCAGCGCCCGCGGGCACGCCGCAAGCTCCGCCGCCGAAGATTCAATCCGAGGAGCAGCCCAAGCTCGCCTTAGAAACTCCTGGACAGCGCGGACCTAGCCCGGACGAAAGCAAAGGACAATCGAAGCTGGCTCCCCCCAAAACAACCGTGGCCGAAGCCCTGCGTCAGGTCGAGAGGGGCGGCGGCAACCAGGGCGGGATCGTCATAGGCGATCTCGAGCATCCTAATGTCCCCGAGCTTCCCCAGCTGCCGCCATCGCCTGGCCGCATCGGCAGCAGCCTGGAACTCATGAGCGACCCGATGGGCGTGGATTTCAAGCCGTACCTGATCCAAATTCTTGCGCGGGTCCGCCGCAACTGGTTCGCAGTAATTCCCGAGAGCGCGAGAATGGGGAATCGCGGCCTGGTTCAGCTTCAGTTCATGATCGATCGCAGCGGTCAGGTTCCGAAGCTAGTGATCGCATCGACATCAGGTTCGCAGGCTCTTGATAAGGCGGCTGTCGCCAGCATTAGCGCCTCTGTTCCATTTCCGCCGCTTCCTCCGGAATACAAAGGCCTCTCCATCCGGCTGCAGTTTGCCTTCAAGTACAACGTGCAGTGAGTTGAATCGCGCCGCCGGGTTAGCTGAAAGCCGCCGCTGCTAGTTCGTAGCCGCCGGCAAAACAACAACTGGCGCGCGCCAGAACGCGAACTTCTGCGCCGTTGGATCCAGCACGCTCACCTGGCACGTATACTTGCCGGGTTTTAGCTTCGCCAGCGGCAGGCTGAAACGCAGTGGAACGGCTTTGGTTTTGGGATTCAGGCCGTCGTCCACACGTAAAGGATCTGTCTCGAACGCCTTCACTTTTCCGCGATAAAAGCTGACATTCGCCATGACTGGTTGAGTTGTATCCGCGGAGGGTTCGTACGCCTCCAGATAAACGTAAAGGTTCTGATCCGCGCGGAACACTCGCGTGACGCTCGGCACAAGCTTCACGCCATCTTGAATCAGCGGGTGCGCAGCCAGAATTTTTTTGTCCTTCTCGGCAGTGGCGATCGCGGCGGCCAAGGGCTGGCGCTGGCTGCTCAGCACGACTGAACTGATCGGCAGATATTTCTGTTCGGTGGTAAGGTCCGGCACGACGAAGTTGGTTTCGTAGGTGCCCATTTTCCCGGTTTCGTTCTCGCGGGCCAGGAATTTAAGGCTGTAAGGACCGGGCGGCAACGTAAAGCCCGTGTCGTATTCGAGCGTGGTCTTGGAAAGCTGCGGGCCGGTTTCGCCTTTGAGCTTCACCTGGATGTTATCGCGTACGTTCGCCACTACCGCGCCTTTAGCGTCCTTCACTTGCCCAATAAAATCCAGGCGCGTGCTTTCGGCGCCGCCGTGGCGCGCCAACTCGATTTCCGAACCTGGAATCTTCACGGCCAGCGGGACGAAGTAACGGTCGCGCGCTAAACGGAAGTAATCGAGCTCCAGCGCCAGGTCCATATCGGTAACCGGATCGCCCAGAACGAGCGCCTCGGCCAGTTGATGTTCCTTATCGCTCTCGGTGAACTTGTTGAATTGCTTACCCGCGTAGTAGCCCTGGCGGTAATCCAGTTTGGCGATCGTCGCCAACGTGGACTTGTCATTCATCGTGATTTTTACGCGCCGGAATCGCCCGTCCAGCGCGGTGTTGCTCGAGTAATATCCGATGATGTAGTAGCTGGCCATGTCCTGCTGGGCCTGGACGATACCCATCGACAGGTCGTTATTGTCCAGCAGAGCTTTGCCGCCGGTATCGGCCGCCAGCGTGTACAGCGTCTCCTGCTGGTTTTGGAAATTGCTCAAGCGGGCATGCAGCGAGCTCCCCGAATACATGCCTTGTCCGCCGGGCGAGCCTTTCGTGGCATCTCCGAGCGGAGCTTCGGCCACCAGCCCACGCGCGTCGATCGGATAGAAAGACACATTGGCGCGTATCGCAGCGTTGACTGTAGACCTGAGCTGAGCCTGGTTATCCAGACCGTTGCGCTGCATGCCGCTGGCGAAATAAATCAGCGATTTCTTCTCATTCAGCGATCCGAGCATTTTGACCGCGGTTTCCAACGCCGAAAGCTGTCTGTCTGTGTTGAAGATGTTGAACTCGGTGTCGTCCTGTTGGAACGCCGCGCCGGTATCAGCCGCGCTGTCGTCCTGATTGTTAATCTCAAATCCCTGCCCTTCACCTACGATCAGGCCATTGATGTCTTTCTCCAACAGGTCGCGGTCGTCGGTGAAATCCTCCAACACTTTCACATCGCTGGAAAACGTCATGATCGCCATCAGATCGGCAGGTTTCATTTGGGTCCGCAGGAATTTCAAAGCGGCCTCTTGCGCACGTTTCTGGTCCTGAATCGGCATGGACGTCATGTCGAAGAACATCACCAGTAGACGGCGGTTCCGATATTTGAGATCGCCGGGCCGTTCGGGCGCGATTTCAATCGTGGTGACCGGCTTTGCCGCGGATTTCTCTTTGGACGCGGTGGCAGGCTCAACCGTCGGTTTCCCGCCCGGCGCTGAATTATCTTCCAGCTTCTGAAATTCAAACACGCTGATCTTCTGCGGCTTGCCATCCTCGGTGATGGTGAAGTCTTCCGGCTTGAGGTCGAGGATCGGTTTGCCGTCTTTGCCTTTTATGAGAACATCTTCGACCACCAATTGCGTTGTGGTGGAGATACGTAGGTCCGTTTGTGGGCCGTTGGCGATATTTTGCGGCGCCTGCTGTGCAGTTGCCGTTAGCAGTCCGGATACGGCCAGAGCAACAAAAGATCGCGCGGTCATATCAGAACCTAAACCGCACCGTCAACTGCACCGACCGCATTGCGTTGGCGGCGTTGGGCAACCCGAACTGGGCGTTTCCCAAGACCGTATTCCAGGACGTGAACGTCACGTGGTTCAGGACGTTGGTTGAATCTAAGCGGATATCCAGGTTGCGGCGCTCGCCGAGCCGAAACACGCGGCCCGCGGAAGCGTTGAGGTTGAACTGGACAGGACCGGTGATGATGTTCCGGCCCGCATCGCCCCACTGGCCGGAAGGCGGGGCTGCAAACGCGGCGATGTTGAAACCATAGCCCGGCAGCGTGGGAGCAAGCGAACCACCGACGTACACCGCGCGCAGCGTGCCGGTCACGCCCGTCCCGGTTGCCACACGGCTAAGGACAATCGGGGTCTCGGGCAACCCGCTGCCTGCCGTCAGCGTGGTAGCGAACGTCCAGTCTTTCGCGAGCGCGCCTCTCCATCCGCTCAGCAATGTTCCACCTCGCGCTCCTTCGCCGGTGCTGTACTGAACCGACGCGTTCAGCACGTGGGTGCGATTGAAGCTCGAGAGCGACCGTTCAGCGGAAAGATCGAGCCAATTCTGTGCATACCCGGAACCGAGCCCCGCGCGCCCGCCGACACCCTGCGCGTCGTCAAGTGCTTTAGAAAAGATATATCTGGCGCTCCAGGAAAAACCGCTGCGGAAGCGCCGCTGTAGCTGAACCGTGGCCGCGTTGTAGCTCGAATTGCCGTTGGATGTGACGTAAACGTACCCGGACGGATAGGGGCTCGCGGGTGCTCCCGGCGGCGAGGTGTTTGGAAGAAACTCCTGCATTTGGTGCGTCCCCTTATTGCCTTGATACATCAGCGTCAGGATGATCGACGATGACAGGTTCTGTTGAACCGAAGCCTGCCAGTAATGCAGGTATCCGATGTGGAAGTTCGGGTCAATGGCGTAGGTCTGCGGTATCGTTGCGATTGCCGGCGTCAGGAAAGCATTGGCCAAAGTGAACGGATCGTTGAGGGAATTGGCCTGCGTGACGCTGTTCGAGAGCGGCGCTTGTTGAGCCATTTGCGCGGCCAGCGGTTGGTAAACCGAGGTGTTGTAGTAAATGCCGTATCCGGCGCGGACGACAGTTGAGTGGCTGGTCAGGGGCCGCCACGCAATTCCGACGCGCGGTTGGATTTCGCGGTAATTCGGACGGACCAACGAATTGGGATATCCCGCTTGGCCCGCGGAGAGGCACCCGCTGGCCGGCGTCGCACAAACCGCCGTCGCGCTACCGAAGTTCGGACCGATATTCAAATTCACCAGTCGGTTGTACAGTTCCGTTACCGGCGCTTGAAAATCCCAGCGCAGCCCAAAGTTGATGCTTAGGCTGTTCTTGATGCGCCAATCGTCGTTCGCGAAGGCGTCCAGCCAGGAGGTGCGGAAATATTTATCGGCGTTTCCGTAGGCGATGGAACTGGTGGCGGGGTAGCCGAGCAAAAAATCGGCAAAGGCGTTCCCGGTAAACTCGCCGTTGAACAGGAACCCGCCGCGCGGATTTTGCTGCGAAAGCTGATTGAAATCCAGCCTGCGAAAATCTCCGCCAAACGTGGCATTGTGTTTTCCGTGCACCCAGATCAGGCTTTCGCCCACCTGATTCGTCGTGTTGTGATTTAGCGCAAAATTTCCGTCCGACAGGCCCGAGATTCCGTTTGAGAACGACAGGCTGGGAGGTCCCCAAAACGACGGCGCTTGATCGTTGCCTTGAATTCCAGCGGCTTGCGATACGTTTTGCGTATTGGCGAAAAACGGTGTGGTTTGCGCCGCCGATCTGCTGAAGTTGTAACGCAGATTGCTCATCAGAGTGTTGGTGAAATGATAGGTCCAACCCACACCGCTATTCACGCCGGTCGTCGTGCTGGTATCGACAAAGCCGAAAAGGTTCGGAGCCGTGCTGTGACTGTTCTGCCAGGAAAAGTTGCCGGTCATCTGGTTTTTGGAATTGACGGTCTGGCTAACACGAGCATTGAGGTTGCTCTGATTGCCGAGGCTGATGATCGGGATCTGATAGTTATAGCGCGTATTTCCGGCAAAGTTCGGAAGCGGGTAGAAGTTCAGCAAAGCCTGCGCCTGCGGGCTGATTGCAATCGTGCCCAGGCCCGGAAAGATGCCTTGGCGTTCGTCGGCTGTGGGCACCAGTCCATCCAGAAGGTTCGCGTTGTGGTTGCGCGTGAGCTGGTAGTTAATAAAGAAAAAAGTTTTATCGCCGCTCAGCAGCTTGGGGATTTTCAACGGGCCGCCGAACGCGCCCGTGCTCCGGAAGTGGTTATAGGACAACTTGGGGTTGTTTTGACCGGTTAGAGAGAAGGGCTTGGCGTCCAGAGCGGAATTGTCGAAAATCACCGCTAGATTCCCGTTGTACTGGGCGCGCCGGTTGCGGCGGGCATTGCCAAAGGAATTGGGATCTCTGCCGCGCCCCCCGGGTCCGCGCCCGGGAAATCCGCGTCCTCCGCCAAAACGGCCTCCGCCGCCGAATCCTCCTCCGCCGCCGCCGGGACCGCGGCCGATTCCCGCTCCCACCCCGGGCCCGCCAGGTCCGCCCGGGCCTCCTGGCGCGGATACGAGCCCCGCCGGCCCTCCAGGACCAAATGCGCCCGGCGCATCCGGGCCAAATCCACGCGGGCCCCCGAACAACATCCAGTCGTTTTGTTGCGGGGCGCTAACACCGCTGCTGACACTACCGTTCACAACAAGCGCGTTGGACGCGCTTTGGTTCAGATCGGCCCCGGAACCGGGCTCACTTTCCTGCCCATTCACGTTTTCGGCTTCGAGGTTTCCCGCATCGGGTGAAGCGTTGATGTCTACGGATTGGAATCCTGGTTGGGCGGTTCCTGGTTGCCGTAGAGACGGTCTTGGTCCGTTGGCCGAATACCCGCCGAGTCGTTGAGGCGGAGAATTCAACCGGTTGGGATTTCTGGTTCCACCGACGCGCGCAGGTGGCTCGGCGTTGTTGCCGGCGCGAGCAACGCCGGCGGCCGATCCGGAATTTGCGGCGGCGCGCATCGCCAGCTTCAGCTCCCACTCCGGAGAGCTACCCGGCTGTACGGCTTCGACCGTGCGGCTGGTCTTCGCAAACCCGAACATCTCGACCGTAACAGTCCAGGAGCCTGGGCTGAGATCTGGGAAGCTGAACGCGCCTTGATCGTCGGTGGTCGTCGTTAGCTTCTGATCGCCATTTGCCGCGATAACGGTGGCCCCGGGAATCGGCAGCCCGGCCGATTTCACGACGCCTTTGTATTCCGCCGCAAGCAGGGCCGCGCAACTCAGCGCCACAGCCTGAAACCAACGGCTAATACGAGGCCAACGCAAGTACCGCACTGAATAAAAGGATCACACGATTCGGAGGCGGGTTACGAAAATTCCTGTAAAAGACGGTAAAAGGTTATTGCGCGCGCAACAAGACGGCGGTGATGTTGTCCGGGCCGCCCGCCTCTCGGGCCGCGTCAATCAAGCGCCGGCATTTAGATTCCAGCGTTCCGTTTCCCGATAAGGTTGTTGCAATTGCGGCCGCCTCCACCACGCCGTGCAAGCCGTCGCTCGACAGCAGGATCAGCGCGCCGCTTTCGGGCTTGACCGCGTAGGAATGGACGCGCAGTTCCGGGCTGACACCGATCGCCATGGTCAGCACGTGCCGCATGGGATGAGTCCGCAGGCTGTTCTCATCGATTCCGAGCCGGCGGCCGACCTCATGTACCCACGTCTGATCTTCGGTAATCCCGGTGAGCTCCCCGCCTTCATAGACATAGGCGCGGCTGTCGCCGACGCTCGCGATCAAAACTTCCGGTCCGTTCTCCAACGCGGCGAGCAGCGTGGTTCCCATCCCTTCCTTCGTGGCATCGTTGGCGGCCGCATGCATGACCCGGTGATTAGCTTCCTCAAAGGCCTTAGCCAGCGTATCGGCGTTGCGTACACCGGCATGCTCGATGTAAGAGGCGACCGTCTCAACGGCCATCTGCGAGGCGTGTTCGCCCGCCTGCGCGCCTCCCATTCCGTCTGCCACGACGTACAGACCGGTCTTGGGCGATACCAGAAAAGAATCTTCGTTGTTTTGGCGGACGCAGCCAGGATCGGAGAGTCCGTACGCTTCGAGCATTAGCTTAATGGATTATACCGTCCCGCGGTTTCGGCACGTAGGAAGCGCGACGGAGCTTCGAAAACGGCTACGGCTGATCGGCCTGAAGCAGCGCCTTCAACTGCCAGTATGCGCTCTCTTCGTAGTTGCTCTTGAGGCGTTCCAAACCTTCCGTGCGAGGATCGCCAGGCCGCGGACCGGTTCGCTTCTGGCATCGTTCCAGGAGCGCGCGGGCCTGCTCGTCGCCGGCATTGTGAGCCAGAACGGCCTGGAAGTGCTCCTCGGCCGGCACGAAATCGCCTTTCTTCCAAAGCTCGTAGCCGACATTGAATTGGTAGGTGGCATCGCTCGGATCTCCGTCGAGAGCTTTGCGGAAATTTTCGAGCGCTTCAGGCCTGTTGGCGCGCGATTGCGCAGCCGCGAGGTTGTTGTAGACCTCGTTGAGCGGAACCGTCCGCACAACCAATTGCAGCGCGGATTGAGCGCCCGCAAAGTCGCCCAAATAATAGCGGCAAAGCCCCAGGAAAAAATTCGCTTCGTTGTAGCGCGCATCGGTCGCATCCACCCGCTGGAACCATTCCGCGGCAGATTTGTACTCTTTGCGTTTCCACAACAGCCGGCCTAGCTGGAAACAGGGTTGGGAATAGTGCGGATCCAGGCGGGCTGCCTGTGTAAAAAACCGGTGCTTGTCGTCGGGATTGGAAGCCAGCAGTCCGCGAATGTAATTCTCTATGGCGTTCAGCCGGATGGATGGATGGCGCTGTTGAAATTCCGCTTCCGTCATCCCGACGTTGCGGCGCACCGCCGTGAGCGCCTGCCAAGCCAGGTGATTTTGAAGATTGGCTAGGTCCTCCATGGCGCCGGACTCACGGAACTCGATGCCTTGCCGCATGCCCTTCAGATGCAGCACCCGAGCGGTTATCATCAGCGAACCCCGGCTCGCTCCCGAAGATCCAGGATCGGGCTTCATGTCGAACTCACCGAAAATCACGTGCTCCGCATCGAGTTCTTCGCCGATTTTGACCACTGAGGCCTTGGTAAGAAGCATGTACGGGCGGATCGAGAGACGCCGGTATACTTCGACGCGAGCGTCGCGGTCCAGCACCATCAGGCCTTCCGAGAACAGAGCTTCCTGGAGGGTTTCGGCTAGTCCCTCGCCAATCCAATCCAGGTTGGGATTTTTCGAGACATTGAAGAAAGGCAGGACCAGGTATGTATCCGCTCTCGCGGCGGGACCGCATAGGAGAGCGGCAAACGCGGTTATGAGCCAGAACCGCACGCCTTCATCTTAGCGTGTTGCGGCGCATGCACTCGTTCGCATTGTGCGCGAGCTGCAGGAGTAGCGTGGGCCAGCGTCAACAACTCCGGCGTCGGCCCACAAATAAGCAATTATTTCGTCGATTCTGTTGCAGGTTCAAACACTAACTTAGTGTGGGTTCCGCCAATGCGAATCTCCGCCACGCGATCTCCATCCATGCGGAGAGTATTGGTGCGGTACTTCTCATCGACGTTCTCCACCTTCACCGGCACTTCGGCCAGCTTCTTTCCGTTCTTGATGACAGCGGTGCTGCCGTTCACTTCAACGCGGTAATCGCCGGGTTGAAGCTTGGCCCCATTGATGGTGACCGGATCCCAAAACTTGACGTTGTAAGTGTTGGCCGCGCTCGCCACGGTGAGTGCGACGGATGCAAAACCGAATAGAACTTTCTTAACCACGTTTGTGACTCCTCAACCAGAAACTTACGTTCGACACACCTCTTCTTACGTTCGAGAATCGACTTTGTTCCGTGACAAACCGGTAAAATTCGCAGAATTTACACGCTATTTACGAGGGCGATTCAAACGAGCTATAAAACATCGTCGCTGATGTTTGATTCGAAGCTTTTTGTCTCCGCATTAATAATCTGGAGCGCCTGCTCGGCTGAACCAGGTGCATCTCCGAACTGCGCCAGCCAGTGGACGCCGGTCTCCCGGCGGAACCAGGTAAGCTGCCGTTTCGCGTAGCGGCGGGTCTCGCGCTGCGCGGATTCAATCGCTTGTTGCTCGTTCAATTCCCCACGGAGGGCCTGAAGCGCCTGCTTGTATCCGAGCGACTCGAAAGGTTTCGCGTTGCTTGGAACACCGCTGGCGATTAGTTCGCGAACTTCATGGATGAGCCCGTGCTCGAACATCGCGGCCGTGCGCTCATCCAGGCTGCGATAGAGCAAATGCCGCGGCGGAGTTAAGCCGATCTTGATCGGATGAAATCCACACAGTGCTAAACGTCCCGCGGCGAACAACTCCGCGGACGGACGCCGTTCGAGCAGCCTGATCTCGAGAGCCCGGAGCGTCTTGTTGAGGTCATTCGGGTGGATCCGTTTCGCCGCCGTGGCATCCAGACGCTTGAGAATCCGGTGCAGACTACCCGGCCGCCTTTGCTCGCGGTTCATCAAATCCGCCCTCACCGCTTCATCTCGGACCGGACCGGGAGAAAGCCCCTCTAACAGCGCGCGCAGATAAAAACCAGTGCCGCCGGCCAGAACTGGAATGCTCCCCCGGCCAGCGATCTGGCGAAGCACAACAGCAGCTTCACGCGCGTAATCGCCGGCCGTGAAAAGTTCGCCTGGCTCGACAATATCGATCAGATGATGCGGAACGCCGCCTCGTTTTGATTCCGGGATTTTAGCCGTGCCGATATTAAACCGGCGGTAGACTTGAACCGAGTCGCAGCTGACGACTTCCGCTTGCAAGTCTCGGGCGATTCGCAGCGCCAATTCGCTTTTACCCGATCCGGTGGGACCCAGAATGACGGGCATCGGGATCGGGCGCTTTTCATCCACGGTCTTTGGTGCATGGTAGCGAACGTCGCCGGAGACCGCTGTGGGGCACGCTGGCGGTCTGCGATGCATGTCTCCGATGCATGTCTCCGATCCGCTACCAAAGTAAGTGATCAGGGTTATACTGAGGGTGTATAGTTCTGCCCTTGGTCACAGATCCAGGCAAGAGAAAGAGAGCGTTTTTGATGACCCCACATCGCTGTATTAGTTTGTCTTGCCTGCTTGTTGCGGCTACGGTTGCATTCGCGCAGAACCAGTCCGCCGCTTCACAGCCATCCGGAACCGATAACAGGGCCACCGCGTACTACAACTACTCGCTCGGCCACCTCTATTCCGAATTGGCTGCCGCCTACGGAAATCGCGGCGATTATTTCAACAAGGCTGTGGAGAGCTACCGCGCGGCGCTCAAGGCCGATCCCAGCGCTACTTTCATTGCCGAAGAGCTTTCGGATCTTTACATCCAATCCGGACGGCTGCGCGAAGCCGTGACGGAGGCGGAAGATCAACTCAAGCAAAATCCGAACGATTTGAATGCGCGCCGTCTGCTGGCCCGCATCTATACGCGCTTGATCGGCGATCAGGCCAATCGTGTGGATGAGAGCATGGTCAAAAAGGCGATCGAGCAGTTCGAAAAAATCACCGAAGGCGATCCCAAGGACGTTGAGAGCTGGCTCATGCTGGGCCGCCTCAATAAGATCGCGCAGAACTCCACCGAAGCGCTGAAGGATTACAACAAGGCGCTGGCGCTCGATCCCGATAATGAGGACGCGATGACCGGTCTCGCGATGGTCTACACCGACCTTGGCGACAACAAGGCCGCCGCGGATCTGCTTCGGAAAGTCGCCGATAAGAATCCCAATCCACACAGCCTGATCAATCTCGCCGGAGTATATGAGCAGCTCAAGGATTACCCGCTCGCGGCAGAAATGCTGCGCCGGGCTCTACAACAGCAGCCCGGGAACGCGGAACTGAAGCAGATGCTGGCCGAGGACCTGGTGCAAGCCGATCAGATCGATGAGGCGGCCAAGCTGTATCAGGACCTGGTCGACGAAGATCCGAAGGACGCCCGAGCGCTGCTCCGGCTCTCACAGATTTACCGGCAGAAGGGAGACGTAGCGAAGGCGCGGCAGACGCTCGACAAGGCCAAGGAAATCGACGCCACCAATATCGAGGTTCAATGGTTCGACGAGTCTCTCCTGGAAGCGGAAGGAAAATATCCCGAAGCCATCAAGCTGCTCCAGTCGCTTCTCGACGCCACCGCTAAGAAGAGCTACAACGATGCGGAAAAGGGGTTCCGCGTGCAACTGCTGGAACGTTTGGGCGCTGCGTATCGTTCCACTGAACAGTTTGGGCCGGCTGTCGACGCCTTCCGGCAGATCGCCGATCTCGAACCCCGCTCTGCTCCCGGAGCCGAAGCCGAGATCGTGTTGACCTACCAAGCGGCCAAGGATTATCCCAAGGCGGAATCGGAAGCTAACGACGCCGTGAAGAAATATCCCGACGATCGTCAGGTCCGTGCGACCCATGCCAGCGTGCTGGCGGAAATGGGCAAAACCGATCAGGCCGCGGCGGAAACGCGCAAGCTCATGGACGGCAAGGATGATTTCCCCGTTCTCCTCGATCTAGCCGATATCTATCAAAAGGGCAAGAACTGGGGCGAGATGACCAAGACTCTGGACGCCGCAGAGAAACTCGCCAAGAACGATGACGATAAAGTCCGGGTGATGTTCCTGCGCGGAGCAATGTACGAACGGCAGAAGAACTACAGCGCGGCGGAAGCGGAGTTTCGCAAAGTTCTCGCGATCGATCCCAACCATGCGGCTACGCTGAACTATCTCGGCTACATGCTGGCCGACCGCGGCGTGCGTCTGGACGAAGCCAAAGATCTCATCTTAAAGGCTCTCCAGCGCGAGCCAAACAGCCCGGCGTATCTGGACAGCCTGGGGTGGGTTTACTTCCGTCTAAACAAGCTGCAGGATGCCGAAGAGAAGCTGCAGCACGCTATACAGTACATGTCGCGCGACGCGACGGTTCACGATCACCTCGCGGAAGTCTACTTTCGCGAAGGCAAGATCAAAGAAGCCATCGCGCAATGGCAAAGCTCGCTCAAAGAATGGCAAACCAGTTCGCCGAGCGAAATGGACCATGGCGAGATGGCCAAGGTTCAGAAGAAACTGGACGACGCCAGGGTGCGGCTGGCTCGCGAGACCGGATCGAAACAGCCCTAAGGCTCAAGCGCGGCGCTATTCCCGCAGTGCGATCACGGGATCGATGCGAGCCGCGCGTAAGGCCGGCAACCAGCCCGCCACAAACGCCACCAGCGCCAAAAGCACCGCGACGGCCGCGTACGTTAGCGGGTCCGCGGGCGATACGTCAAAAAGCAACGTGCGCATGAGCCGCGTGAGCGCAAGCGCGGCAGCAATTCCGGCAGCGATTCCAAACAGCACCAGCCGCATCCCGTGTCCTACCACCAGGCGCAGCACGTCGCCCGGCCGTGCGCCTAGCGCCATACGTATCCCGATTTCGTTGGTGCGCTGCGCCACCAGGTACGCCATCACGCCATAAATCCCGATCGTAGCCAGGACCATTCCGAGCAGCCCGAAAATGCCAAATAGCGCGGCGCCCATGCGGGGCGCCCACAATCCCTGCGCGAGAGTCTCTTGAATGGTAAGCGGATTGGCAAGCACCAGGTTTTGGTCCAGCGATTGTACGCGCGCAAGGACTGCCGGCAAGATCGCGGCCGGAGCCGAAGCGGTACGGACATATAACGTGACGAACGGCGTGAATTGCTGTTCCAGCGGCAAATAGATCACCGGCTGCGGCTGCTGGCCGATCGCCAACACAGCCGTGTTACGGACCACGCCTACAACCTCACGCAATGCCGTGTCGTTCACGAAGCGAAACCGCTTCCCGAGAGCGCTTTGGCCTGGCCAGAAATGCTGCTGCATGGCTTCATTTACGATGGCCACGCGAGCCGAGCCTGAACGATCGAAATCGGAAAAACCGCGGCCCGCCACAACCGGAATGCCGAGCGTTTCGAAATAGGAAGGCGAAATTGTATTCGTCACCGTGAGCGTACCCCGATTGTCCGGACTCGCTTCCTGACCTTCGGCATAGGTGGTCAGGAGCACGCCTCCGCCCAAAGGGGCATTGGAAGCAACCGCGGCAGATTTTACACCGGGGGTTTCGCGAGCCCTCGCCAACGCGGTGCGGAAGAACTGACTGACGCGATCGGGCGCGTAATGGCGGGACGTCAGATCGAATGCAAAGGTAAAAAGATTCCTGCTCTCGAACCCAGGATCCGTCTTCTGCACCGCTTGCATGCTCCGGATGAACAGTCCCGCGCCAATGAGCGCAACCAGGGACAATGCGACTTCGCCGATCACCAGCGCCGAGCGAAGCGGGCTGCGCGACCAGGCCTCCGTGCCACCGCGTCCGCCGGTTTTCAACATGGCGCCTAGATCCGGTGTGGACGCTCGCATCGCGGGCGCAAGTCCGAACAAAATTCCCGTAAGCAGGGTAATGGCCGCCGTGAATACAAACACTCGCGCGTCCATATGGAGACTCAAGCTGTTCTGCTGAAGAAACGCCGGCCGGAATAGCCAAAGCAGCTGGTATCCAAAAGAACCGAGGAGCAGTCCGCCCACGCCACCGGCCACCGACAATAGAAGGCTTTCGGTGAGCAGTTGCCGGATTATCCGCGAGCGTGCGGCTCCCAGCGCGGTACGAATGCCGATTTCCCTGGCCCGCTTGGCGGAACGCGCCATCAGAAGGTTGGCCAGATTGACGCACGCGATCAGAAGCACCAGGCCGACAACCGACATTAAGGCAATACTCGCGATCAAGAGCTGTCCGCGCGGAAGAAAGCCGAGCGCCGCCTCTTGCAGTGAGGAGACTTCCACGCTACGCCCGTTGTTGTCGCGCGGATATTCCTGTTCGAGGCGCGAAGCGATGGTCTTCAGCGGTGCCAGCGCTTGCTCCGGCTGCACGCCCGGCTTCAAGCGCCCGAAAACGGAGACGATGCGGAAGCGGCGCGAGTCGAACAGCGCTTCCACTTGTGCGGGAAAAACTTGCGCGTGCATGCTGATGGGAATCCACACCAGGTTCGGATTTCCAAACGTAATGGTCCCTTTGAAATTGGGCGGCGCCACGCCAATTACCGTGTACGGCGTCAGATTGAGCGTAACGGTCTTGCCTAAAATGGAGGGATCGGCCCCGAATTCGTGCGTCCATAAGGAGTGGCTCAGAACCACCACCGTATTTCCGCCTGGTTTCTTATCCTCGTCAGCGAGGAATGTGCGTCCTAGCGCCGGTTTCACGCCCAGCACATCAAAATAATTCGCCGTCGCCAAAGTAGCGGGCAGCGGCTTGGGTTCTCCGCGTCCGGTCAGCGTTACGCCGGCGGCGACGAAGGCCGCGGAACCGGAGAAGATGTCGTTTTGGTCGCGGAAATCCTCATAGTTCTTGAACGACATCGGAGTTTGATTGAAATTCGCCGCCGTCGTCACGGTAGCGTGGTCGACGGTGAACAATTCCAGCACGCGGGACGGCTCCTCGACCGGGAGAGGGTTCAAGAAAACCGCATCGGTCAGCGTGAAAATCGCGGTATTGGCGCCGATGCCCAATGCCAGCGATAGAATTGCGACGGCCGTGAAACCAGGGCTGCCCGCGAGAGTGCGGAATCCATATTTCAGGTCTTGGAGTAGCTGGTCCATATCCCCACTTAGACGTATGATCTCGCAAATGGTAGCGATGTGCGCTGGTGCGCGCTCCAGCACTTCGGCCGCTGCCGGTTCGCGTTAGTCCAGCATGGGTTTCCTATAGGACACCGTCGCGTCGTCGATAAGGCCAAAACACGCCGCCAACGCGTTCCGCTATGCGCGTTCAGGAAAGTCTTGAACGCGGCTGGCGCGCGATGCGTGCGTTGCGCGCGTTTAGTAGACTACAACCTGAGTCCCTCATTCGATCGATGGCTGAAATTCTTCATCTTTCCGAAGCCATTGCGCGTTTTGTCCACGACGGCGACACGGTCGCCATGGAAGGCTTTACCCATTTAATTCCCTTCGCGGCCGGACACGAGATAATCCGGCAGCAGCGCCGCGATCTCACGCTGATTCGCATGACTCCCGACATCATCTACGACCAGCTCATCGGGATGGGCGCTGTGCGGAAGCTGATCTTTTCCTGGGGCGGCAACCCCGGCGTGGGATCGCTGCATCGCCTGCGCGACGCGATTGAGCGCGGCTGGCCCCGGCCCCTGGAAATCGAAGAGCACAGCCACGCTGCTATGGCCAACGCGTTCGAGGCTGGCGCCGCGGGCATGCCTTGCGCCATCTTTCGCGGCTACCAAGGCAGCGAATTGGCGCAGGTCAATCCGAACATTCGGCCGGTCTCGTGCCCGTTCACCGGCGAGCAACTGGCGTGCGTTCCCGCCATTCGTCCGGATGTCAGCATCATTCACGCCCAGAAAGCCGACCGGAAAGGCAACGTACTGATCGAAGGCGTGGTGGGGGTTCAGAAGGAAGCGGTGCTGGCGGCCCGGCGCGCGATCGCAACCGTCGAAGAGATGGTCGATGACCTGGAGACTCGGAGCCCCAACGCGGTGGTGCTTCCAAGCTGGACGCTTTCGGCGGTAGCGGCCGTTCCTGGCGGCGCGCATCCCTCTTACGCCCATGGCTATTACAAACGCGACAATTCTTTCTATTGGGATTGGGACGAGATTTCGCGGGATCGCGGCACGTTTCTCCAGTGGATGAAGAAGAACGTTCTGGATTCCCGTCCGGGAGACTTCGCGCAGCGCCCGCCGAGGCTCGGCGCCGAGGTGAGCGCATGAACTATACGGCCGTCGAGATGATGACCGTTGCCGCTGCCCGCGCGCTTTCAAACGACGACGTGTGCTTCGTCGGGATCGGGCTTCCGTCGGCGGCGTGCAATCTGGCACGCCTCACGCATGCGCCCCAAATCACCTTGATCTACGAATCCGGCACGCTTCAAACCCGGCCTCAGATCCTGCCGCTGTCCATCGGCGACCCGGAACTGTGCGAGACCGCTCTCGCGACTGTTTCCGTACCGGAGATGTTCCGCTACTGGCTGCAAGGCGGCCGGATCACCATCGGGTTCCTGAGCGGCGCGCAAGTGGACCGCTTCGGAAATCTAAACTCGACCGTGATCGGCGATTACGCCAAACCTAAAGTGCGGCTGCCTGGCAGCGGCGGCGCCACCGAGATCGCGACATCGTGCGGAAAAACATTCCTCACGCTCCGCCATACAAAACGCACGTTAGTGGAACACGTAGATTTTGTGACATCGCTGGGGCACGGACGAACCGGCTTGGAGCGGAAAGCCCTCGGCGTGAAGACCCGAGGCCCGGCACTTCTGGTCACCGATTTGTGCATCATGGAACCGGACGCCTCCACGAACGAGTTTAAGGTCACATCCACTCATCCCGGCGTCACGCGCGAGCAGATCCAGGACAATACCGGGTGGCCGGTCCGGTTCTCCGGTGCGGTAGCAGAAACTCCTGCGCCGTCTGAACGGGAGCTTCGTATCTTGCGAGACTTGAACGAGCGCACGGCGCGCGCCCATGGCGCGGCTGCGGCGGCTGAATAATCCATGGCCAACCAAGCTACCGAACGCCTGCCAACACCGGTGGATCCGGACTACCTGTACGAGCCGTATCGTTCCACGCTGACACGCGGCCCGCGCAAGCCCCTTATCGTAATCCCCCAGACGCTTTCGGAGCGCACAGGGCCGGTATTTGGGCATGAGACGGTAACGGAATCATCCAGCGACCTTACGCGTCAGCATTCCGGCGAGCCGCTGGGCGAGCGCATCATCGTTTCCGGCCGCATCTTGAACGAGCACGGGCTGCCGGTGTCCAACGCGCTGATCGAGATTTGGCAAGCCAACGCCGCCGGCCGTTATTTCCACAAAAAAGATCAACACCACGCACCGCTCGATCCGAATTTCACGGGCGGAGGCCGCGCGGTTACCGATTCGGACGGGCGCTATCGTTTCGTCAGCATTAAGCCCGGGGCGTATCCCTGGCAAAATCACGAAAACGCCTGGCGGCCAGCGCACATTCACTTCTCGATTTTTGGTCTGTCGTTCGGAACGCGCTTGGTCACGCAGATGTACTTCCCCGGCGATCCGCTGCTTTCCTACGACCCGATTTTCCACTCTGTTCGCGAGCCCTCCGTGCGAGAACGGTTAATTGCGCAATTCGACCTGGGACTTACAAGGCCGGAGTGGGCGCTCGGCTACCAGTTCGATATCATGCTGCGCGGCCATCGCGCGACACCGTTTGAAGATTGACATGAGCGCACCGGACGCCGCGAAATCCTCGGCTAAAGAAGACGCGCCAGCGCGGCGTTCCGTTATGCGTGTTCTGGACGCGACGCCGCCGCAAACCGTCGGCCCGTTCTTCCATCTTTGTCTTACGGCCGATCCGTCCTTCGGGCGCCTGGGCAGCCCCGGCTGCGGCGGAGAGTGCATAACGCTGATTTGCCGCGTACTGGATGGCGACGGCCAGCCGGTGAATGATGCAATGATCGAACTCTGGCAAGCCGATTCGGGCGGGACGTACAATCATCCGGACGATCCGCGTTACGACGCGCGCGATCGCGCTTTTCGCGGTTTTGGACGCCTTGCGACCGGCGAAAACGGCGAATGCGCGTTCGAAACGGTAATGCCCGGACGCGTTCTCGACCCGAGCGGCGCGCCGCAGGCTCCGCATGTGAACGTCTCTGTCTTCGCACGTGGATTGTTGAAGCGCGCCGTGACCAGGATCTACTTTGCCGGCGATCCGAGCAACAGTGAGGACCCTATTCTGAGCATCGTTCCGGCGGATCGGCGCGACAGCTTGCTCGCGAGGGCTGACCCGGCGCGCCCTTCAGTCTGGATCCTCGACATTCACCTGTGCGGCGACCGAGAAACCGTGTTTTTTGACGTCTAGTCCATGCCGCTGCGACTGATCGACAGCCTGGCCACAACCGAAGCGCTTGCGGATGTATTTTCCGATCAGAATGTACTGCAGGCCATGCTCGATTTTGAAGCGGCGCTAGCGCGAGCGGAGGCACGGGTGGGGGTGATCCCGAAGAAAGCCGCGGACGTCATAGGCAAAGCGGCCACAGCGTCGAATTTCGACTTCTCCGCCCTCTCCCGGCCGGCCCAGCGCGCCGGCACACCTGCCATTCCCGTGGTCAAAGCTCTGACCGAACGAACGCGCGCCGCCGACGCAGACGCCGCACGATTCGTGCACTGGGGCGCAACCAGCCAGGATATGACCGACACGGCGCTGGTCCTGCTATTGAAGCGCGCGCGAACCGCTCTTGCGGCCGACCACGCACGGGTAACCGAAGCTCTCCGCAAATTACTGAACCAGCATGAACACACCGTGATGCTTGGACGGACGCTGCTGCAACCAGCGCCTCCGATTACCTTCGGACTGAAAGCCGCGGGATGGCTGGCGGCGATCCAGCGCGGATGGCGCCGCATCGAAACGCGTTTCGCGGAAGCGGAGATGCTGCAATTCGGCGGCGCGAGCGGCACTCTGGCGGCCCTCGATAATCAGGGCGACGCGGTCGGAAGAGCGCTTGCCGGCGAACTCGGCCTCTCGTATCCGGACGCGCCCTGGCACACGCAGCGCGATTCGCTCGCGGCACTGGTGGCGGCCTGCGGCGTCCAATGCGGCTCGTTAGGGAAAATGGCACGCGACATCGCATTGCTGATGCAGGGCGAAGTGGGCGAGGCGGAGGAACCTGGCGGCGAGGGGCGCGGCGGGTCCTCCACGATGCCGCACAAACGCAATCCCATCGCGTGCTCGCTGACAATCGCAGCAGCACATAGGGTTCCAGGCCTCGTGGCAGCGTTCTTGTCCGCGATGGTTCAAGAACACGAACGCGGGGCCGGCGGCTGGCAAGCCGAGTGGCCCATTGTGATCTCAACCATCCAAGCGCTGGGCATCGCGGTAGCGTCCATGGCGGAAGCGGCCGAGGGTCTGTCAGTAGATGCTGCTCGCATGCGCGGCAATATCGACGCGACGCACGGGAACATCTTCGCTGAGCGCGTCATGATTCTGCTCGGCCCCACTCTCGGCCGCAGCGAGGCGCATAAGCTGCTCGAGAAAGCTACGGCCACAAGTGTCGCGCAGGGCCGCCGGTTGATGGATGTCCTGGCGGAAATGCCCGAAGTGACTCGCGTCATCCCGGCGGCACAACTCAGTACCCTGGATCGGCCCGAGGACTACCTCGGCATGGCAACAGTCTTTCAAAAGCGGCTCACTGCGCCTAAAGAGTAAAGGAGATCCAAACCTTGCCCTACGCACTCGTCGACAACACGCGGCTCTTCTACCGGCTGGAGGGGCGCGACGATGCTCCGGCGCTCGTGCTCGCGCACTCCCTCGGCGTAGACCACAGCTTGTGGGATCAGCAGGTGCTCGATCTGGTGCCGCACTTCCGGATTTTGCGTTTCGATACACGCGGGCACGGAGCCTCCGATGCGCCCGCGGGCGACTACACAATCGAGCGCCTGGCGCGCGATGTACTCGGTTTGGCGGACGCGCTCGAACTCAAGCGATTTGCGTATTGCGGCATCTCGCTAGGCGGTTTCGTCGGGCAATGGCTGGGCGTGAATGCGGCCAACCGGATAACCCATCTGATTCTCGCCAACACGTCGCCTCACGTGGGGCCGGCTTCGAATTGGGATGCGCGCCGCAGCGCCGTCCTCAGCAGCGGAATGAATAAACTGGGAGGGGCATTTCTGGAGCGTTCGTTTTCCGCCGAAACGATCGCCCGCCGCGATCCGCGCGTCGATTCGCTGCGCCGGGTTTTTCTCGGCACGAATCCTGTGGGATACGCGGGCTGCTGCGCCGCCATTCGCGATATGAACCAGACCAGCCTGCTTCCCGGAATTCGCGTTCCCACGTTGGTCATCGCCGGATACAAAGACGTCGGAACTCCTTGGGAAGGCCACGGCGAGGTGCTCGCGCGAGAGATTCCCGATACGCGCAGCGTGCGGCTTGTGGCAGCGCATCTTTCCAATATCGAGCGGCCGCGGTCGTTTACGGCGGCATTGCTCGATTTTCTCTGGCAACCGCCCTCGGATCCGCTGAAAGCCGGCGAAAAAATCCGCCGCGAAGTGCTGGGCGACGCGCACGTCGATGGCGCAATGGCGAAGGCCACCGATTTCAACCGCGATTTCCAGATTCTGATCACGCGATACGGTTGGGGCAGCGTTTGGACGCGCCCCGGGCTCGATGTGCGCACCCGACGGTTACTGGCGTTAGCGATGATGGGCGCGCTGGGACGCTGGGAAGAGTTCCGTATGCATGTGCGGACCGGCCTGGCCCATGAACTTGAACTTCCCGACCTCAAAGAAATGCTGCTCGAAATGGCGCTGTACGCGGGAATTCCGGCCGCGAACACGGGTTTTCAGATCGCCCGTGAAGAACAGGCCAGCAAGCGAACACCGCTTTAGCTTCTGAGCACACAGGCTATGACCCGGCGTAGAATGGGTCGCCATGGAACATTACACATGGGAAGCCGTCCCGCTCGAGATCATGAGCGAGATGATTTCGCGCAAAGTAATCAGCGGTGACAAAGCCATGGTGGCTCAGGTTTTTCTCAAGAAGGACGCTGTGGTACCGGAGCACCAGCACGAAAGCGAACAGCTCACACTGATTCTTGACGGCGCGTTGAAGTTCCAGCTCGAAGGCCGCGAAGTAGTGGTCCGGAAGGGCGAGGTGCTCCGGATTCCGTCCAACGTGCCGCATCGCGCCGTCGCCCTGGAAGATACCTTGGATGTCGACGTTTTCTCGCCGATTCGAACCGATTGGCTGACCAAGAACGACGCCTACCTGCGCCGCGGCGAGCGTGAACGCGTCTGAAGGAGTGCGCCTGGTGAATCCGCCATGGAGGCGCCGGCCAGCACCGGCGTCGGCCATCCCGGCTAGTGCTGAATTTTTCGTGAAGCGCTCGCCTCGCCGTTGGCGCGCACGCTAGATTAGAAATGAACATGCAACCAGCCACGATCGATGCCGCTGAGGCGCTGGCAGACAAAATCAAATCTCGGACCGCGCGTGTGGGCATCGTCGGTCTGGGCTACGTCGGGCTGCCCCTAGCCGTCGAGTTCGCCAAGGCCGGATTCCACGTCACCGGAATCGACGTGCAGGAATCCAAGGTCGCACGGCTCCAACGCGGAGAGTCTTATATCCAGGACGTTCCCGCCGATTCGCTGCGCCCGCTGGTGGAATCCGGAAAATTGCGCGCTACCACCGATTTTTCTTCGGTCGCAGAGTTGGACACAATCAACATCGCCGTACCCACGCCGCTGCGGAAAACTAAAGATCCCGACATGAGCTACATCGTGTCGGCCTGCCAGGAAATCGCGAAGTACTTCGGTCCCGGGAAGCTCGTAATTCTCGAGTCCACAACCTATCCAGGCACTACCGACGAGCTTGTATTGCCCATGCTGGAGCGTCCTGGTTTGAAGGCCGGTGAGCATTTCTTTCTCTGCTTTTCGCCGGAGCGTGTGGACCCAGGCAACCCGAAATATCAAACCTCCAACATCCCCAAGGTGGTCGGCGGCATCACGCCCGCCTGCACGCGTCTTGGCGCTCTTTTCTATTCGCAGGCCTTGGAAAAAGTGGTGCCTGTCAGTTCCACCAGCGTCGCGGAAATGGTCAAGCTGCTCGAGAATACCTTCCGCATGATCAATATCGGCCTGGTGAACGAAATGGCTCTCATGTGCGACCGCATGGGCATTAACGTCTGGGAAGTGATCGATGCTGCGGCCACGAAGCCGTTCGGCTTTATGCCGTTTTATCCCGGTCCTGGCCTGGGCGGCCATTGTATTCCGATCGATCCGTTTTATCTGTCGTGGAAAACCAAACAGGCCGGCATCGAGGCACGCTTCATCGATCTGGCCGGTTACATCAATGGCCAGATGCCGCATTTCGTCGTGGACAAGATCCAGAACGCGCTGAACGATTGCGCCAAACCGCTCAAGGGCTCGCACGTACACATCCTAGGAATCGCATATAAGCGCAACATCGACGATGTGCGCGAGTCGCCCGCGCTCGATATCATTCTGCTGCTGGAGCGCCGCGGCGCGCGTGTCACTTACAGCGACCCATTTGTCGGCAGCGTCAAGCTGGACCAGCGCGAGTTGCGCGCCGAAGATCCACTGGAAATGTCCAGCCGCGCCGACTGCGTTGTAGTGGTAACTGACCACTCCACGTTCGACTATTCGGCAATCGTTGACCGCGCGCCGCTGATCGTAAGATACTCGCAATGCACTCAAGAATCATCCGTCGACAAAGGTTGTGCGCCTGTAGCACTAAGCCGCGGATGCACGCGGCGAAACGCTACGGGAAACCCCGAATAACTGATTGGCCTCGGTCGCGGCGCATCGCCGGCTTCATAAGCGTCCCCCGGATGTCGGCATGGTAGCATCGGGAAGATGAGGGTGCCGGTTTGCTCGAGTTCCTGAAGCCGCCTGTCGAGGCTATCCAGGATTTCTACTCGCTGGCCGGGCTGGCGCTCCGCAACGTTTTCCGCGCGCCGCATTACACCGACGACATCGCGCTCCAGATGGATATCATCGGCGTCGGCAGCCTGCCGATTATCGTTCTGACTGGGTTCTTCAGCGGCGTTGTCATCACCATGCAGATGTCTCGCGCCCTGGCCCAATATGGGGCCACGGGCCAGGTCGGGCAGATCGTTGCGATTACGCTGGTTCGCGAATTGGGGCCGGTTCTCACTGCTTTATTAGTCGCAGGCCGGAACGCCTCCGGCATTGCCAGCGAACTCGGCTCGATGAAGGTCACCGAGCAGATCGACGCCATGCGCGCCTTGGGCACCGATCCGATCCAGAAGCTGGTCACACCCCGCATGCTCGCTACCTGCGTGATGCTGCCAATGCTCACGATCATCGCGGATTTCGTTGGGATCTTCGGCGGATACGTGATCGCTTACTTCACGCTCAATCTCACGAGCTCACAGTACTGGACTAACGCGTACCAGGCGCTGGAGTATAACGACATCGTGCAGGGGCTGCTGAAACCGTTCGTTTTTGCCTTCGTCATTTCTTTGGTGGGCTGTTTTTATGGATTGCGCACCAGCGGGGGCACACAAGGTGTAGGCCGCGCAACCACTCAGGCGGTCGTGGTCGCCTCGGTTTGGGTGTTCGTCATCACCGCGCTGTTAACGCGCATCTTCGTGAACCTGACCTGATGCCCTCACCCGAGCCCGCGGTATCCGCCGGCACTCTGCTGCGCATGGACCGCGTAACCGTCCGCTTCGATCAACTGGTTGCGCTCGAGGATATCTCCTTCGCAATGAGCGCGGGCGAGACCCGGGTCGTGCTGGGCGCCGCGGGAAGCGGCAAGACTACGCTGCTGAAAACTGCGCTTGGCCTGATTCGGCCCGATGCCGGGCGCGTTTTTTTGTTCGGCCGCGATATCACGGATCTGGAGGAACGCGCGATGTACGAGATTCGCAGCCAGGTCGGCGTGCTCTTCCAGGAGGGCGGCCTGTTCGATTCGATCACGGTGGCCGAGAACGTCGCCTACCCGCTGGTCAACGGCAAGGAGCGAGTGATCACAACCGCCAAGATCGACCAACGCGTGGAGGACGCACTCCGGTTCGTTGAGCTCGAACACACGTTGGAAAAATATCCCAGCGAGCTGTCGGGCGGCATGCGCCGCCGCGTTGGTATCGCGCGCGCCGTGGTCACACAGCCACCCCTGGTGCTGTATGATTCGCCTACCGCCGGCCTCGATCCAATCACCGCCAACACAATCATGGCGCTCATCGCCAAGGAGCGCGATTTGCAGAACACCGCCACATTGATCGTTACGCAACGTTACCAAGACGGACAGCTCATGGCGAATTTTCGATACAATCGCAACAGTGGCCATCTGGAGCCGATTTCGCGCAATGGGGATGTTCGCGATCACGGCTCAAATCTCCGTCCCACCACTTTTATGGTCATGAAGGAAGGCCGCGTAGTCTTCGAGGGCAGCGAGGCCGAACTGGAGGCGTCCACCGACCGCTACATCGGTAAGTTCGTACCGAAGCGCGCTTAAATATGGCGATCCAGACCAAGGCAAAGTGGGCGCGTCTCAAGGCCGGAGTCCTCGCCATTGCGGCGATGATCATACTGGCGGTTCTAATATTTCTGATCACGGGCCACACCAATCTTTTCGAATCTCAGTCTCAGATCTATACGTACATGGCTGACGCGGCAGCCCTGAGCAATGGCGCGCCCGTGAACCTGGACGGAATTCCGATCGGCAAGGTCAAGCGCATAACCCTTTCCGGATCCAAGGACCCTCAGCGGTTGGTGCGCATCGAAATGCAAATCCCGGAAGATCAGCTCAGAAACATCCCAGTCGATTCGCTGTCGCAGATCAGCGCCGCCAACGTACTTGGCACGAAGTACATAAACATCAAGTCCGGAATGAGCAGCTCGAGCGTCAAGCCCGGCCAAGAAATACCCAGCGTGCCCACCGGCGAAATCCAGGATTTGGTGCAGCAAGGTTTCGGCGTGCTGAATTCATTGCAGGATACCGTCAAACAGGTGAACAAGGTAGTGCAGGATGTCGATCAGGTCGTAGGACTGGTGCAATCCGGCAAAGGCAGCATTGGCAAGCTTTTGGTGGATGATACGCTTTACAAAAACATTCTTGCGATTACCGACGAAGTGAAGCAATTGGCGGACGTGCTCAACAGCGACAAAGGCACGCTCGGAAAACTACTCTACGATCGCGAGCTGTACGACGACCTGCGCAAAACCGTGTCCAAAGTCGATACCGTAATCGACGATTTGCAGCAGGGCCAGGGCACCGCCGGCAAATTCCTGAAAGATCCCGCGGTGTACGACGAATTGCACAAGACGCTGGTGGACGTACATCAAATCGTGACGGATTTGAACGAAGGCAAGGGCACAGCCGGCAAGCTGCTGAAGAGCGACGAGCTGCACAAGGAATTGTCGGATTCGCTCTCCAAGCTCGATCTGCTGATGGACAAGGTCAACTCCGGACAAGGCACGCTCGGTCAATTGCTGGTGAATCCACAGTTGTACGACAATCTGGCGGGCGCGAGTCGCGAGATGCACTTGCTCATGCAGGACTTCCGGGCTAATCCGAAAAAGTTCTTGCGTATCAAGCTTTCGATTTTTTAATTGAAGCGCCTCATCGTCAACGCCGACGATTTCGGTTTCACACACGATGTGAACGAAGGGATCGTCCATGCACACCGGCGGGGAATTCTCACGTCCACCACATTGATGGCAACCGGCGCCGCGTTTGATCACGCAGTCGCGTTGGCGCGCGATAACCCGGACCTCGACATCGGGGTGCACTTGGTGCTCGTGGGAACCGAGGGATATCCCGCCACCGTTGGACGCCTGACCGCGAGCATCGCGCTGGGGCGCGTCCGAATCTACGATGAACTCGCGCAACAGGTCCGGAAGATCCTGGACGCAGGCATTTGTCCCACCCATTTGGATACACACAAACACACACACTTGCTTCCGCCGGTTCTGGACGCAGTCGCTCGAATCTCACAAGAGTTCGGAATTTTGTGGGTGCGGCAGCCAATCCCTGTCCCGGTACCGTTTTTAAGAACGACGCTGCACAACCGTTTGCGGAAACGGGGGTGCCGGACCACCGACCACTTCGTCGGCTTCGAGATCACAGGCGCATACGACACGCCCGGTCTGGCCGCGCTGATGCGCCGGCTTCCCGAAGGAGTTACCGAATTCATGTGCCACCCCGGATTTTGCGGCGAAGAACTGCGCGCCGCACCGACCCGGCTGAAAGAGAGCCGCCGCACAGAGCTGGATGCACTAACCAGCTCCGAGGTGCGCGAGGCGATGGAAGAATCGGCAGTCACACTCATCAGCTATCGCGATCTGGCCTGAAATCCAGCGCTTGCGCGATGACGGCCATTGTGCACGACTCGGCGGCTGGTACGTTTTGGTCGCCGATGCCCTTGCTGTTTTTTATCGTTCTCCTGGCCGCATTTCTTCCGGCGGCCGCCCAAGAAGCCCCCGCGCCAAATTCGTCTCCGCAGCTAGAGCAGCCCCGGGCTGGAGCCGATATCGTGATCGGGAAAAGCGCTGAATCCACCTGGCCCGTCAGAATCAAGGTATTCGACCCGGCGGGCACACTGCTTCAGCAACGCGACGTGCTGGTCAATAGCACGGACTTGAGCGTGGTGGCAGGATTCTCTCGCCCGCTTGCAGCGGGCGAGATCGTACAAGCTTGTTTTCTGGTGGCTGGCGTTGAAACCATGCCGTCGGCGCCGCTGTTGGTTGGCCCCGCCTCTCCACTCCGCGCTTCCGGCCCGGAGTTCCACGCGTTCCCCCAACCGGATCCGGTAAGGATTCTGGGGCAACTGAACCCGGAAAGCGCCTCCGTATACGCGGCAGCAACACCGACTCCGCCTGGCGCCGGGTACGAAGTGCGGATTTACGGCTGCGGTGATGGCGTTGCGGCCGGCATTCGCGACTCCACCGGTTTTCATCCCTATGCGGTGACCGATGCGGCCGGTCAGGCTGCCATCACGTTCGAGCAGCCGCTGATGGCCGGCCAATCCATCAAGCTGTGCCAAAAAATCGTAAGCCTAAGCGACCCGTCGATTCCCGCTGTAGATGGGCCCGGTTCGGAACCCACTATGATCGCGAATCCTCTAGATCTGGGGCGCGTGCGCTACTACTTCACCTCCGGAGTCGTGTTGTCGAACGACCAGGGCTTTCAGCTAGCCGCTCCCGGGACCCAGGCGGCGCTTTTCCTGGGTCTGAACGCGGATCGTACCTGGCTGCCGTTGAACGCCAGCGGGTTTCGGCGGATGAACTTCAACACCTACCTGGATGTTCGCCTGACTTCGGTGCCGGCCCAAACTGCGAGCGCAGGCGCGGCAACGCTCGAGAGCTTCGTCGAATCCCGCAAAGCAGCCAGCTTTCAGACCGGCGTTTACCTGCCGGTTGTTGCAGGGCGGCCTTGGGCCAGCGGCAATGGAAATTACTCCCTATTTTTCGCGCCGTTGGCGAAAGCGAGCTTTACTACACTTGCCAGCACAACAACCGACAGTGGACCGGCGCTTACGCAACCCGTTACTGGACGGTTTTTCAGTTCTTATACCTTCGGCACGAGGCTCGGGGTCTTCCAACATTTCCGGTCGGAGGCAGCGGCGCCGGATATGATCAGTTACATCGATTTTGCGGCCGGCCGCTTCGGAGATTTTGAAGCTTTCAGGGATTTGACTCTCGAGGAGAACCCGAATGGATCCACGGCTGCACAGCATGAGTTCTTGCGGGTGCGGCCGTGGAGGTATTCGTTGGAAGGTCTATTCAAAGTCCCGCACTCTCCATTCGTGGTTGGTTTCGACGCGAATATCGGGGCAGGACCAGTGCTGGTAGCTAAGGGTGCGCTCGCAACTCACCCCTTCACTCCCCCGCGCGACGATCTGCGCTTCTTAATTGGCGCTCAGTTCGATTTTTCAAAACTCCTCAAGACGCTCCCCGAGCTGTAGCACGCGACTTACCCCCATTTTGCTGTCGGCGCAGCTTACCAGCATTGTGCTAACCTCGAACGAATCATTCAGGGTGTGATGCAATTTCTTTAGAAATCGCGCTATTCGGGTTAAGGAGCGCAATCAGGTATGTTTCAGCGTTGCTGCTGGATTCTAGCAATTCTCTCATTTGGCTCGGTGGTTGCCTTGGGCGATACACCGACGGTAGCGTCGGTTCTAAACGGCGTCGATTTCACAACCCATTTATCGCCAGGTGTCCTCGCGACGATTTACGGTAACAATTTCGGGTCTTCAATACCCGCGGTTTCGGTCTCGGTGGGAGGCAGACCGGGCTACATCATCGCCGTGAGTCCAAACCAGATCAATGCGCAGATTCCCACCGAAGCATCAACAGGAAGCCAGAACTTGATCGTTACGGTGGCAGGTAGCGCCTCGGCGCCTTTTGCGATCACGCTGGACGCGGCCTCGCCTGCGTTCTTTACGCTCGGCGGTGCGGGCAGCGGCGTCGCGCTCGCGTTCAATGCAAAAAGCAATGCTATGCTCACCTCGACAGCGCCGGCAAAACCAGGAGATGCAGTAAGCGTGTATCTCACAGGCTTAGGAGCTACCACACCGCCCACTCCGACCGGTATTCCCGCGGCGGCCAATCCTACGTCCACGCTTCCAACCCTGACAGTCGGCGGTCAACCTGCCACAGTGACTTTCGCCGGCGTCTCAACCTCTGGACCGGGAGCATACCAGGTCAATTTCACCGTTCCGTCCAACGTGCAGGGGCTGGCACCCTTGGTGCTGACCATCGGAGGTAAGAGCACAAATCCGCCTGGCCCGGTGGTTTTGATGGTTTTCGGCATCACTTCCATTGTGAACAACGCATCGTTTGGTTCTCTGGGAACTGCGGCGCCCGGTAGCATCGTGACGCTGTTCGGGAACGGGTTTGGCACCACCAGCCAGACGACCGGATTTCCGTCGACCGCGTTTCAGGGAGTTTCCGTCACGTTCAACGGCACGCCAGCCCCGCTTTTTCATCTTTCGATTACGGCGCCCACGCAGACTTCGGTCGGGCAGTCGCAAATCGACCTGCTTGTGCCATATGAATTACCCACTACGGGAACAGTTCAAGTCGCGGTAAAAACCCCTTCAGGGACATCACCGAACTACCCGCTGACCATGGTCGCTGCCTCGCCCGGAATGTACAACGTGGCAGACCCGTCCACCAAAGGCCGGTTCAACATCCTGGCGCAGTTCAACGGGACGGCGTGGCTGGATATGCCGGCGTCGATGGCGACGGCGCTAAAGCTCGCCGGAAATTGCGCCGCCAACAACATCAGCCCTCTTTCGCTGTGCGGCCAACCCGCAGCTCCCGGCGACTATCTGGTTCTCTATGCGACCGGGCTCGGGCTAGCAACACCGAATGGCGATCCGAACGGCAAGCCGCTAAGCACAGGTAGTGTCCCTCCGGCCGACGGAAGCGTGTTATACGAGACGGTGCAACAGCCAATAATCACTGTGGGGGGATTGGCCGTGACGCCGATTTTCTCCGGCCTCGCTCCAGGATTCCCTGGCCTATATCAGGTGGATTTCCAGGTCCCCGCGGGCGTAACCGGAGATGACGTCCCGGTAGTGCTGGGAATGCCGGGCAGCGCGACCGACTCGCGCACAATGTCGATCCAGCCCAAAGTTCAGCCGCAGTAACTCAGAATCACGCTGGACCCAGCGATGGGCAGAGGCGGCTCGTCTGGAGCGGCTGATTAGCCGCCTTCTGCCCCGTCATGTATAATGAAATTGTCGAACCAAGCCAGTGGGCGAAAGCCCACTTTTTTATTGGGCAAAACGAAAATGGTGGCCGCTAAGGAAGAAATCATCAATCGTATCCGGGAGATCGCCGCTCGGGCTGGCGAACCGGAAGGTATTGAAATCGTTGATGTTGAACTCCTGGGCGGGGGGCGCAGCCGGGTGCTCCGGATTTACATCGATCGGCCGCAAGGCGTAACGCACGCCGATTGTGAGTTCATTTCGCAACAGGTAGGAACAATTTTGGACGTCGAAGACGTCATACCTGGCGACAGCTACACGCTTGAGGTAAGCTCCCCCGGTCTTGAGCGTAAGTTGTCGACAGCGAAAGACTTCGAGAGATTTGTTGGGAAAAAAGTCAAAATCACCGTGCGGGAACCGGTCGAGAACCAACGCCACTGGGAAGGAAGACTCGCCGGATTTTCCGAAGGGATCGTCGCCTTGGAGCCAAATGCGGGAAAGGTCATCCGCTTCCCGCTGGCGCAGGTGCAAAAAGCCAACCTGAAGTTTGAGTGGTAATTCACCCCTGAACAGTTTAAGAAGAGGGCACAGTGGGAACTATCTATCAGTCCATTGAGATTTTGAGCAAAGAGAAGGGGATCGACCCCCAGATCGTCATCGACGCCGTCAAAGACGCGATGTTGGTCGCGGCGCGCAAGCATTTTCGCACCACCGAAGATCTCGTGGCCGAATTTGACGACCGGGGTGCGCTCGAAATCTACGGGGTTAAGAAGGTCGTAGAATCCGTTCAGGATCCAGCGAAGGAGATTTCGCTGCAAGAAGCGCGCAAGATCGATCCCAACGCGCAAGTAGAGATCGAAATTCGAATTCCCAAGCCAACGGACGCGCTGGGCCGAATTTCGGCGCAGACCGCCAAGCAGGTGATCTTGCAGAAGGTCCGGGAAGCCGAGCGCGAAACGGTGTATTCGGAGTATTCCAATCGTGTCGGCGAACTGGTGAACTGCACCATCAAGCGCGTTGAAGGGCAGGATTTAATGGTGGACATCGGAAAAACCGAAGCCCGCCTGCCCAAGAAGGAACAGAGCAAACTCGAAAATTTCGCACCCGGCGACCGCTGCCGGTGCGTGATCCGCAGCGTCGAAAAGGCCGGAAAGAACGCAGGCGTTCTGGTTTCGCGCGCCGCGCCCGAACTGGTGATGCGGCTGTTCGAACAGGAAGTTCCCGAAATCTACGACAACACGGTGCTCATCAAGGGCTGCGCGCGTGAAGCCGGCGAGCGCACCAAGATCGCCGTCATGAGCCGGGACCGGGACGTGGACAGCGTAGGCGCTTGCGTCGGCATGAAGGGCATGCGCGTGCAGTCTATCATCCGGGAGCTGCGCGGAGAAAAGATCGATATTATCGAGTACTCCGACGATCCGGTGGTTTTCGCCACGCACGCCTTGAGCCCCGCCAAGATTACGCGCGTTTCCATCTTAGATGCCGGGGAAAAGCACATGGAAGTGATCGTAGACGATACGCAGCTCTCGCTGGCGATCGGCAAGAAGGGCCAGAATGTTCGCTTAGCGGCCAAGCTGCTGGGCTGGAAAATCGATATCAAGAGCGAGGAAGAAAAACGGCAAGAAGTGGAATCCGCAATGGCCGCGCTGGTTCCTGCAGGCGCGCCGGTTTCCATTCTGCTGGACCACGGCCTTGCCGACGACGTCATCGAAAAACTGATTCAATCCGGTGTGGGAACCGTGGAAAAGCTGGGCAGCATGACGCCCGAGGAACTGGAAGCAATTCCAGAGGTCGGGCCAGAAACCGTGCAAACGATTTTGAATGCGGTGAACTCCTACTACGCGCAATTTGAGCAGCCGGTGGACACTCCAGAAGAAGAAGTGGTCCCGCCCGAACCCGAGGAGGGAGCACTGAGCGCGCATGAATCCGCGGAATCGGCCGGGCCAGCAGCCGCCGGATACGGGGATGCCGTCAAAAGCTCTCGCGAAGACGTGGAAGCGACTGAAGAGAAACTTGAATCTGATACTATAAAGAACTCGGAGGAGGTCGTTTAAGCGCCCGGATTCCCGGGTGTTGCAGTAACTATGAGTAAAATCCGCATTAACGAGCTGGCCAGACAACTCGAGATCCCCTCCCACACTCTCATCGATATGCTGCCGGAGTTCGGCATCACGGAGAAGAAGACGCACTCCAGCTCGATCGATGATTCCGTTGCGGAGCAGGTACGCAAGCGTCTTGCTGGAGGCGAATTGGCATCCCCGCAGACTACCACCGCAGTCGCGGTTGAAGAGCCACCCCAAGAAGAACAATCGGCCGAGCCCGTTCGGCCGGCCGCGATCGAGCATGGCGCCAAACCTGCACCGGCTCCCGCTGCAGAGCCAGCCGCGCCGCCTGCGGCGGAGACATCGGACGGAGCAGTTGCGCACGCCATGGAAGAACAGGCCCGCCCGAAGCCGGCGCCGATTCGGCCACCTCTGGCGACGGGCGGCAGCGCGCCATTGCATCCGCCTATTCGGCCCACGCCGATTCCAGCGCGACCGGCGCCACCGCCGGCTCCTGGACCGCGTCCTGGACAAATACTATCTGGGCCTCGTCAGCCGCTGCCGCCTCCGCCACCTGCCCCGGCTGCTCCCGCCGCCCCTGTTGCGGCAGCTCCAGCAACCCCAGCAACCCCAGCAACCCCGGCTGCCCCGGCAACACCCGGAACACCCGCGCCCAGCATGCCACTTCGCCAGACCACGCGGCCGACGCTGGCGGGCCAGCCTGCGACCCGGCCAGTGGTGCCGCCACGTCCGGACATGGTGGCGCGTCTGCAACAGACGCAAACGCGTCCATCGCCTGGACAGGCGCAGCCTCAAGCGCCGCGCCCTGGCATGCCGACCCGCAGCGCGACGCCTGTTCCCGGACAACCGATTTATCGCGGCCCCATTCGTCCCGGCCAGCCGGTCATGCGCGGACCTGGTGTTGGTCCCGGAGGCTCCGTTCCGGGCCTGCGGCGGCCGAGAACGCTGCATCCCACCTCGCCACTACGCGCCGAACCAGCCACGCCGCTGCCCACCGAGCAGCAGCGCCGGCATGCCGCCAAACCAGGCGGCCGCGACCGCCATCGGGACGTGGAGCAGGAAGAGGGTCGTTTACGGATGCCGGTGGCCCGGCGGCAAGAACCAGCGGCGCCTCCACCGATTGACCGCGAGATCACAATCTCAGAAGGCATCACCGTCAAAGAGCTTTCCGAGAAGCTCGGTATAAAAGCAAATCTGGTGATCAAGAAGCTGGTCGAGAAGAAAATTTTCGCCACGATCAATCAGAATCTCGATGTGAAGATGGCGGAGGAGATTGCGCGCGAGTTCGGCGCCTCCACAAACAAAGTAAGCTTCGAAGAAGAGAGCACGCAAGAGATCGAATTAACCGAGGAGTCGTCGGACCGCGTGCGGCGAGCCCCCGTGGTCACCATCATGGGCCACGTCGATCACGGTAAGACATCGCTGCTCGACGCCATTCGGTCCACCAATGTTGCCGACCGCGAGGCGGGCGGCATCACGCAGCACATCGGCGCTTATCACATTGAAAAGAACGGCCGCAAGATCGTCTTCATCGATACGCCCGGCCATGAGGCGTTTACGCGCATGCGGGCACGCGGAGCAAAGGTAACGGACATTGTGGTACTTGTCGTGGCCGCCGACGACGGCGTCATGCCGCAGACCTTGGAGGCAATCGATCACGCCAAGGCGGCGGGCGTGCCGATCATTGTCGCAGTCAACAAAATCGATAAAGGCGACGCGCAACCGGAACGCGTGAAGCAGCAGCTCGCAGACCGCGGTCTACTGGCCGAAGACTGGGGCGGCGACACGGTCATGGTGCCGGTTTCCGCCAGAGCAAAAACCAATCTCGACCTCCTGCTTGAAATGATTTTGCTGGTGGCCGATTTGCAGGATCTCAAAGCCAATCCGGATCGTCCGGCCGTCGGCACCGTGCTCGAAGCCGAACTGGACCGCGGCCGGGGGCCGGTGGCTACGGTAATCGTGCGTAACGGCACGTTTCGCGTCGGCGACTACTTCATTTGTGGCTCTGTATTCGGCAAAGTTCGCGCTATGTTCGATGACCGCGGCCAGCCCATGCGGGAAGCTGAACCCTCCATGCCCGCCGAAGTTCTGGGCCTGGATGCCCTGCCCGAAGTAGGCGATACGTTCCAGGTTGTCACCGATACAGCGAAAGCCAAGCAGATCGTGCTGTACCGCGAATCTAAGGCGCGCGATGCGGCCATGTCCAAGACCAATCGCATCACGCTGGAGCAGCTGCACGAGCAGCTGAAGGAAGGCGAGGTCAAGGAACTCAACGTGATCCTCAAGACCGATGTCAGCGGCACCGCAGAAGTCTTGAGCGAGATGATGCAGAAGCTTTCCAACGACAAGGTTCGCATCCGCGTGCTCCACTCGGGTGTCGGCGCGATCAACGAAACCGACGTTCTGTTGGCTTCGGCCTCGAACGCCATCGTCATCGGGTTCAATGTCCGGCCCGAGCGCAATGCCACCGCCTTAGCGGAGCAGGAAAAAGTGGATGTCCGACTGCACACCATCATCTACGAGCTCACGGACGAGTTGAAGCGCGCCATGACCGGTATGCTCGAGCCGGTGTTCAAAGAGGTATACCAGGGCCGCGCCGAGATTCGCGAGGTATTCCGCATCAGCAAGGTCGGCAATGTAGCCGGCTGCATGGTGTTGGACGGCACCATTAAGCGCGACAGCGAGGTTCGAATCTTGCGGGACAACGTGGTGGTGTTCACCGGAAAGATCGAGTCGCTCAAGCGCTTCAAGAACGACGCCAGCGAAGTAAAGAGCGGGTTCGAATGCGGCTTGACTATCCGCAATTTCGCCGATGTGAAGCCGGGCGACGTTGTCGAGGCTTTCACCACTGAACGAGTCGCCGCCGAGGTCATGGCTTGAGACGGCCATGCCCACGGTTGGCGTACTAACGCTGGAATTGCACCTGGACGGCGCGCACTCCCTCAAAGACAAACGCCACACAGTAAAGAGCCTGAAAGACCGGCTGCGGGCGAAATTTAACGTCGCGGTGGCGGAGATCGATTACCAGGATCTGTGGCAGCGCGCGCTGGTTTCGGCCGTCACCGTCTCCGGCGACCATACCCATGCCGAACAAACGCTGCAAATGGTCGAGCGCGAGGCTGCGTCCATCCTAGGCGGTTCGCTGGTTGGCACAACCGTGGAGTGGATTGAATGACAGACCATCGCACGGAACGGATTTCAGAGGCAATCCGCGAGGAGCTGGCCGAAATTATCGGCTACGAGATGTCCGATCCGCGGATCGGCTTCGCCACCGTAACAGACGTTCAGATCTCGCCGGACAAACGCCATGCTTTCGTCCGCATCGGGATCGATCCCCAAGCCGACAAAAAAGAGACGCTAGCCGCTCTGGACCATGCCCGGAGTTTCCTGCGCCGCCAACTTTCGGCTCGCCTGGATCTGTTCCGCATTCCCGACCTGCATTTCGAAGCGGACGTGGCGAGCGAACTTGGCCCGCGGATGGAAAACATACTGAAGCGCGTCCGCAAAGGCCGTCCGCGGGAATAGCGGCTCACCCACCGATAGTGATCAGCCCGGAGATTCTTGACAATTCTTGCGGCCTCGCCGATTGCCAGCGGCTTCGCTAGAATCAAGGATGCGCAACTGGTTTCGGCCGTAGCCCAGCTTACCCCGGGCGCGGCTGACCTGAAGCGGAATAACACTTTCAGAATCAGCAGTCTAGAAGAAATCTCCCGAGATAGCGGGGGCCAAAATTGGCCTGAAACTTGACAGTCCGCCCCCTCCCAAGCGCTACTATAATTAGGCTTCCTCATTTAGACTCCACCGGGGCGGCCAAACACTACACTTCGCGATTCTTGCGAAGCGGGGCTCAAGGTGAACATGCGAGTGGGTTCAACGAATAGTCGTTTTTTAGATGCTTGCCGCCGCCGGCCGACGGATGTTCGGCCGGTATGGTTTATGCGGCAGGCGGGCCGCTACATGAAGGAATACCGCGCCATTCGGGCCAAGACGGGCATTTTGGATATCTGCAAGCGGCCAGACCTGGCGGCGCAGGTGACGCTACAGCCAGTCGAGATCCTGGACGTGGACGCGGCGATCATCTTTGCCGACCTGCTTTTGCCGGTCGAACCGATGGGGCTGAAGCTGAAGTTCGTCAGCGGCGAAGGCCCGGCCATCGACAACCCGGTCCGCACATCGGACGATGTCGACTCGCTTTCCATTTCGAACACCGACGACCTCGGGTATGTGGGTGAAGCCATCCGCATCGTGACGCAGCAGCTCGGCGGACGGGTGCCGGTGATCGGTTTTGTAGGGGCGCCGTTCACGATTGCCAGCTACATGATCGAAGGTGGCCCGTCGCGCAACTTTATTCGAACCAAGCAGATGATGTATCAGGATGAGACGCTGTGGCGGCGGCTCATGGGCAAGCTGGTGGACGTGCTGGGGCCGTTTGCGCTCGCCCAGGTCACGGCCGGCGCGCGGGCGATCCAAGTCTTCGATAGCTGGGTCGGTGCGCTTGGACCCGACGATTACGTCCGGTACGTGGCCCCGTATTCCCGCGCCCTGATCGAACGCATTCGTACCGCCAGCGTACCCGTTATCCACTTCGGGACCGGCGCGGGTGGGTTTTTCCGCGAGTTGCACGCCGCGGGCGGAGACGTAATGGGCGTGGATTGGCGCATTAACATCGACCAAGCCTGGATAGATATCAGCTACCGCTCAGCCGTCCAGGGGAACCTTGACCCGGCTGTGCTGTTTGCACCTTTGCCAGAACTGCGCCTGCGCATTCATGAACTCTTGAAGCGCACCGGAACGCGGCCTGGACATATCTTCAACTTAGGGCACGGAATTCTACCCGAAACGCCCGTCGATCATGTGCGCGCCGCGGTGGATTTTGTGCGCGAATTCAAGCTGACGCAATAACTGGGCCTAAAGATGCTGTGACGGTTTGTTATGACCCACCGGCCTCTAATCATCGGCGGCGGAATCTCCGGATTATCGGCGGCCTACTACCTAAACAAGGCGGGCATCCGGCCTAAACTGATTGAAAAGGCAGGGCGTACCGGCGGCGTAATCCAAACCACTGTACAGCAAGGCTGCGTGCTCGAGGCCGGACCGGATGGGTTTATGGCCGCCAAGCCTTGGGCTATGGACCTCATTCGCGAAGTAGGTTTGGCGGATGAGATCATCGGCTCGAACGACCACTCCCGGATCACTTATATCATCAAGCATGGCAAACTAGTGCCGCTGCCGGACGGCTTGATGATGATGGTGCCCACGAAAATCATGCCGCTGGTGGCTACGCGGCTGTTTAGTTGGCCAGCCAAGATCCGCATGGGCCTCGATCTGTTTCGAAAAGCTAAGGGTCCGCAGCCGGACCGGTCGGTTTACGACTTCTTGATGGATCATTATGGCCGCGAGTGCATCGATTACCTCGCCGAGCCGCTGCTCGCGGGTGTCTATGGCGGCGATCCCAAACAGATGAGCGTCAATAGCGTCCTGGGACGGTTTGCGGAAATCGAGGCCAAGCACGGCAGCTTGACGCGGGGTGTGCTGGCTGCTCCGAAACCGCCCAAGACGTCGGGACCTCAGTCGTTCCTGTGGACGCTGAAAAGCGGCTTGAGCCAGTTGGTGGAGAAGCTCACGCCCAGTGCTGACGTTGTGCGGGGCTCGGTAGAAACGGTGGAACGGAACGGCAATGGTTTCAGGGTCCGGCTGGGTGGCGACTGGCTCGAATCAGAGCAACTAGTGGTGGCGACTAGCGCCTTCGATGGCGCGCCGCTACTTCGCACCGTGAGTGTGGAACTCTCCGATTTGCTGGCATCCATCCCGTACACTTCGTCCATCACCCTGGCGCTGGGTTACCGCAAAGACGGTTTCGATCATCCACTGAACGGGCACGGGTTTCTGGTGCCCAAGCGTGAGCGCAAGTACCTGATGGGCTGCACGTGGGTTGGCAATAAGTTCAATTTCCGCGTTCCGGATGACATGGTCGTGCTGCGCTGTTTCATCGGGGGCAACGGCTTTTCGCTCACCGATGACCGGCTGGTGGAAGCCGCGCGGAACGAACTCCGCACGCTGATGGGCATTCAGGCGGTGCCCGTGTTCCAGACCATTGCACGCTGGCCCAATGCGATGGCGCAGTACACTGTTGGCCATCAACAGCGGATGGACCGCCTGCAAGCGGTTTTGCAGAACGTACCTGGCCTCTATTTGGCGGGCAATGCATACCGCGGTATCGGCATTCCGGATTGCGTCAAGACCGGCAAGGAAGCGGCCGAACGTATCGCCGTATCCTGTTCGCGCGAGTTCCGGGCGGTCTGACGTGGCGCAGGCACGTGCCTGTGCCGCGCCCACATCCATCGGCGCCGTGATCGCGGTTGACGAGCACCATCACCAGGGTGCGCTATTTTATGTAGGCCCGAGCTTCACCCGGCGTTACCTCGATCCGGTCTACCCCGTCTGCCAACTCGAACGGCTGATCGATCTTGGCGTCGGGGTAGAGCGGCATGAAGAAGGTCTGGATCAGAAAGTTTAGGGGCGGGCCGCTGACGGCGATTCCCCCCAGTTCCACGCGTGTTAAATGGACGGTAGCACGGCCTCTGGCGGATTCAATTGTGGCCGCCACCCGCAGCGGTTTTTCGCCCTGAATCAGCTTGGCGACCAGCCAGTTGGTTTCAATACCGGCCGCATGGCGTATTTTCAAAAAATCGACCAGCGCGTAAGCCGTCGCGCTGCCGTTACCCAGCTCGAGTCTGGGCTGGCGCAGGCCTTCGGGCACGACCTCCGCCGCCTTCGCACGTCCCCACACATTGAGTTCAGCCGCGGTAAACACGACGACCGATCCGCGTTTGGCATGGCCGCTTTGAATCAGATCGAATTTGCGCGAAACGCGTTCAACCTGCGGATCCGAGGCCGTAGTGGACGGCGCGGCACAAATCAGGATCGCGAGTGCGGCTGCTGCAATTCTGCTGCTCAAATCTCATAATAGGCCGAAACGCCCTTGTAATCGCGAGGCTTGCTAGAATCACCTGAGAGGAGACACATGAAGACCACTTGCGTTGCAATCGCCCTGCTCGCTGGAGGATTACTCCAAGGCGCCGTAGCACCGGACCGGCTGGCTGATGCCGCCGACATGATGACTGACATCATGTCCGCTCCCGATAAAGGAATCCCGCAAGATCTCTTGGAAAAGGCTCAATGCATCGTTGTGGTCCCTGGTGTAAAGAAGGGCGCGTTCATTGTGGGCGGTAAGTATGGAAAAGGTTTTATGCTGTGCCGCAAGCAAGGTGGCGTAGGCTGGTCAGCGCCGGCCGCTATCCGAGTGGAAGGCGGAAGCTTCGGATTTCAGATTGGGGTTTCCGAAACGGATGTCGTGATGTTGGTTATGAACGAATCCGGCGCGAAGAAGCTGCTTTCGAGCAAATTCACTTTGGGCGGCGACGCGTCGGTCGCGGCAGGACCGGTCGGGCGTACATCCTCGGCTGAAACGGATGCGCAGATGCACGCCGAGATCCTGACTTGGTCGCGCGCGCGCGGCGTGTTTGCAGGCCTTTCGCTGTCCGGCGCCACGCTTCGCCCAGACGACGACTGGAACAAGGAGCTCTATGGAAAAACTATGTCCAATCGCGACATCGTAATGGGCGACACGCAGGCGCCGGCTTCCGCCGCAAAGTTGCTGGCGGTGTTGAACAAGTATTCTAGCCGCAAAGCGCTCTCGCACCCGCGCATTACACGCTGGAATTCGTAAGCTCAATCCAGCCTTCGGGCGGTATGGTTTCGAGCGGAAGTCCATTTTCCAGGACGGCTACCTGAAAGGAAACTGCTTGGTTGGTTGACGTACGGAGCAAGTCCAGAGGCACGCACGCTTCGAAGATCCGCCGCAGCGAGGACTGAACCGCCGGATTCCCGGAAAGTACAATCTTCGTCTCTTTCAGCCGCAACTCGACGGCACTGAAGCGCGGCGTATTTTCGAAGTCCAGGCGCAGATACAAGTTCGACGCATCGGCGCCATAGTACAACTCGCGCACAATGGTCCGGGAGCCGTGCATTGCGCCAGATCGCACGTCGGTGCGGTAACGGCCCGCGCCCATCCATTCGAAATACGATGTTACTTCACCGTCAATCTCGGCGCGGATCGCGTTGGCGGGCGCTTCGTGGAAATAGGTGGATGGCGGGGTGGTCAGGATCGGCCGCGACAGCTCGTCGGGCGGCGCCAGATTCAACGCGCGATAGACGTTGATCAAATGTTTCCGGTACAGCTCGTCGAACTCCAGACGGTTTTCGGATTGATGCTCCGGACCATACCACCAACACCAATCGCTGCCTTCAGCGATCATGAGCTCTTCGAAGGCGAGCCGGCGGCTTTGTTCAGAAACCGTCGGTCCCGCCTCGTCGTACTTCTGGCGAGCGCGCAGCAGATACTCCCAGGCTTTGTTGTCTTCCGGCGCTCCGATCCACACATCGAAATTGGCGTTGATCCAGGAGCCCGGAAAAATATGATCTAGCGGGTCGGGCTCATGGATCTGCAGGGCCTCGCTGACTGTGAGTGCTTGCAGATCCGGCGAGTTCGCGATGCGTGTGTATAATTCGCGCAGGAACGGCCGGCCGCTATGGTGATAGTGTTCCCAGGCGTTTTCGCCGTCCAAAATGATTGGGACCAGGACATCCGAACCGCCGGCCATGAGCGGCTGAGCGTTAGCACGGACGCGCTCCAGCAGGTGATCGGCGGCTTCCGCCGCGCCCATCTTGGAATAAACGAAGCCGACTTGGTCGCTCAGGAAATGATCGCGGAAGATCATGCGCATCTCGCGGCCGTCTTGCTTCCAAACATAGGGACGGTAGGTTAGATCGGGGCCGGCCGTCTTATGCAAGGTTTGGGCCAGAACGCCGTTGTCGCTCGCCGCCCACTGAAAACCAACCTCGGAGGCAAGAGACATGGCTTCGTCGGAGACCGAGCCTTCCGACGGCCACAGCCCCACGGGGGCGCGCCCGAACTCGCGCTCGATGAAGTCCCGGGCGCCGCGGAGTTGGTGCCGCGCATCCTCGGGATACCGGAAGCGGCTCGGCAACGGAACATGCGGGTGCGAGACAGAAGCTATGTTGGAGTCGCACACCAGCGGCAGAATGGGATGATAAAACGGCGTGGTGGAGATTTCGATCTGGCCGCGCGCGGCGAACTCGCGGTAGACGGGAACGACCCGCGAAAGAATCTCGCGCTGCATGCGGGCCATCACCGCCTGGTCTTCCATCGTGTAGCGCCGCTCCTGGGCGATGAGCGCTTTCACTTCGGGATCGTGTTCCTGAAATTCTTCGTCGAACCAGGCCAATTGCGAGAGCACCTGGAGATCGCGTAGATCCTGCAAGCTAAATAGGCGCCGCGCGCGCTGCGGATCTGCGCCGGCTTTTTGGAACGCATCGTAGAGTTCGCCATAACGAGGGTAGCGGTAGATCATGCGGCCCGGATTAGCCTGGAAGAAGTACTTGAGCACAAATTCCTGCTCGACGCTGGTCAGATCGAGCACTGGCTTGACGGCACAATCCAGAAACGGGTCGGCAGCTTTCCCCGATGCGTATTCTTCGATCTGCACGATCATCGACGGCACGAGATTGAAGGTCTGGTGAACGGCCGGAAAATCCTCAAGCACCTTCACCATGCCGTAGTAATCCTTGAGCGCGTGGAAGCGCGTCCAGGGAAGGCGATACTCGCCGGTTGCGAGATCTTTATAAAACGGCTGGTGCATGTGCCAAACGAAGCAGAGATGGATGCGAGGCATAACAGACCAGACGTTGACGCGAGTTGGGCGCGGCGCGCACAAGTGCGCGCCACAAATCTACCTTACGAACAAACTGCGGACGGGCGGAGGCGGAGCTGTGCCTCGAATGGCGAGCCAGAGAATGTCGTTCATTTCGTCGTCGTCATTCAGATCGGCTTCTTGGAAATTGAGGCGCGCGGAACGGGCCGCGGTAGCAGAATTCGCCGGATTGCGCGCGTCCAGCGGAACCCGGGGTTTCTCGGCCTGATAGGGCATCAGGATCGCCTCGTTCGAGAATGCGTTCGTCATGGGCCTTGCGCCGGCGTCGAAATGCGTCATCGGACGCATATTGAGAATCAGCTCAATCGTGCGCAGGACCGAAGTGGTGTTGTACATAGTGCTGTCGATCTTGCCAGTGTGTGTGTAGGCGGAAAGTAGATAGGCCGGCGCGCGATGCGAATCGATATGATCGGGGCCGTTCTGCGCGTCATCTTCGACGACAAAAATCGCGGTACTTGGCCAGAACTTGCTGCGCGAAATACCCTCCACAATCATCCCGAGAGCGTAATCGTTGTCGGCGAATGACGACAAGGGCGCGATTTTGCCCGGCGCTGTTCCGTTGGTGTGGTCATTTCCCAACCGCAACAGCATCAGAGCCGGCATCGTACCGGTCTTCTCGAAATCCGCGAGGTCTGCCAGGAATACTTGCGCGCGATTGACATCCGTGTACTCCAGGTCGAAGCTGCGGTACTTCATGTTAGTAACGCTGCGCAGGATGGGATCTCGTACCTCTTCGACTTGAACGCCGTCCGCGCCCGCATTATTCTTGTTCTCCACCCAGTAGCCGTAATTCCGCATCGACACGCCGCGAGCGGCGGCATTAGTCCACAAATAGCCGGCGGGCGGATACGCGGCCGGTTCGCCGCCTTCGAAGCCGTAGTTCGGGTTTCGGCCGGCATAGTTGCTGGGCCACATCTTCTCGACGAAATCATTGGCAATCGCGGAGGTAGACCAGTTATGGCCGTCGGCGCTGACGTCGCTGTTCACATAAAAGTTGTCAAACAGCACGAACTCGCGCGCGAGCTTGTGATGGTTGGGGCCCGCCTTCTCGTCGAACAAGCATAGCGAGGGGTCGCTCGCGCCTTTGCCGACATCGCCCAGCACCTGGTCGTAAGTGCGGTTCTCTTTCACGATATACAGCACGTGCTGGATAGCCGAGGGAATTCCTTCCGGTCCGCGCTCCAAGAGGTCGTCAGTGTAAGGCGAATTGTGCAGGACTTCGGAGGTGTACTGCTGTAATGTGTCTTCGCTCAGAGGCGCGATGAAGGACGCCGAGCCGGTCTGAATCGCGGCAACATAGCGATCGCTTCGTTCGCCTTCGTGCGTGCGCGCGACACCTTTGGTGGGATTCGGCCCTTGCGGATTCGCATAACTGCGGGCGCCTTTGCCATTTAAGATAACCAGGCGGCCATCGGCAAGAGCCTTCACCGCAGTCGGATACCAGCCGGTGGGGATGAAGCCGAGCACGTGACTACGCTCCTGGGTCACGTCTACAACGCCAGCGGCGTTGGCTCCCGAGCAAACTACATACAAGCGGCTCTTGTCGTTGCTGAGACCCAGTGCGCTGGGCGTCATGCCGAGCGGATGCATGGGCGAGGTGGAGACGTTGATGGTCTCCACCAGGCGAAGATCGCCGTTATCCGCGACCGCCACTGCGTAGACATTATTCGTATTGGCGGCCGAGACAAAGATACGCGCTTTCCAGGTTGTGTCCTCGCCGGTTTCCGAGGAACTCAGCCGGTCCCGCCAGATCATGTCCGTGGCGTGCGCGCCCAAACGCAGAACTTGCAGTTGCGCGCCGTCGCTGGCTTGGTGGCGAACAATGGAGCCATCCGCCCAACTGGTGACGAAAAACGTCTTGCCGTCGGGGGCGAACAGGATGCGATAGGGCCGGCGTCCGGTCTTGTAATGACCGATGACCAAGCCCGACTGAAGATTCAGGACCGCGATGCTGTCGTTGTAAAGCTCGGCGGCGTAAAGCAAATGGCCATCCGGCGAGACGGCGACATCGCCGATAAAATCGTGAGGTTTCTTCTCCGCAGGTTTAACGATCGCGAACGTTCGCGCGGGCTGCAGCTTGCCGTTAGCATCCAGCGAAAACTCCAAAACGGAGGCCTGCGAGCCGCCGCTTACCCACAAAGTTCTGCCATTCGGCGCGAGCGCCAGGCCCAGCCAGCCGTCGGGCACCGGGGTGCGTCCGATCTCGCGTCCGTCTTTGGTGTCAAGGACACTGAGCGAGGGCCGCTGGTAACCTCCGTTCAGTGCGATCAAATAGCGGCCATCGGCCGAGAGAGTCGCGGCCATGGGCAGCGTGCTTAACGCTACCTGCGTGCCCGCCGGCTTCACGCGCCATCCGCTATTGAGCAGAAAGCCGCCGTCGGGCAGGAGTCCGACTTGCTCACGCGGCGCCGGCTGCGAGTGCGAAACGGCGGCAATCGCGACCGCGGCGGCCGCGAGTAAAGCTTGACGCAGGTACGTCGATTTCATTCGGAAAACCTTTGTGCGATGGGGAAGCGGCGTCCGATGCCGAACGCCTTGGTGGTTACCTTCAGGCCGGGAGCGGCCTGCTGACGCTTGTACTCATTGCGGTCCACTTTGTTGACAATATCGCGCACCAACATTACAGGCAGATGAAGTGAGTCGGCGATGCGTTGGGGCGACTCATTGTTCTCGATGTATCCGCGCAGAATTTGATCCAGGATGTCGTATTCGGGAAGCGAATCGGTATCCTTCTGATCGGGCCGAAGTTCGGCCGAGGGCGGTTTGACAAACACATTTTCGGGGATCGCATTCGCATGCCGCTTGTTGGCGACGCGCGAGAGCGAGTACACCATGGTTTTCGGGACATCGCTGATCACAGCCAGGCCGCCGCACATATCTCCGTACAGCGTGCAATAGCCCACGGCGAGTTCGCTTTTGTTGCCGGTGGTCAGCACCAGCGCGCCCCATTTGTTGGACAGCGCCATCAAGGTTACGCCTCGCAGCCGGGACTGCAAATTCTCTTCGGCGACACCCATGGGCGTTCCCTTGAAGATGGGGTTAAGGGCGTTCAGGCAGGCTTCGTATTGCTCGCGGATCGAGATCAACTCGAAGCGGATTCCGAGATTTTTGGCGAGGTCGCGCGCGTCGGTGATGCTGTGCTCGGAAGAATAGGGGCCCGGCATGCCGATGCCGGTAACATTTTCTTTGCCGACGGCGTCAACGGCGATCGCGGCCGTGAGCGATGAATCGATGCCGCCGCTCAGTCCGATGATCACGCGCTGGAATCCGCATTTGCGGATGTAGTCGCGGGTGCCGACGACCAGGGCCTGATACATTGCCTCACACTCGTCGGAGCAGTTATCGTGGCGGTCGCCGGTGAGCACCTCGCTGTCGAAGATTGGAAGATCTTCAGCGAATGAGGCGGCTACCGAAACCAGCCGTCCCTCGTTATCCATGGCGAAGCTGCTGCCGTCGAAAACCAGTTGATCGTTTCCTCCGACCTGGTTCACATACACGATAGGCAGCTTGAACCGCCGAGCGGTTGCGGCAAAAATCTGGTGACGCTGCTCCCGCTTGCCCATGTGGTAGGGAGAGGCGTTGATGCTGATAAGCAAGGCCGCTCCCGCGCCGGCCAGCTCTTCAACGGGATCGCGGCTATAAAGCCGGCGCTCCCAATACTGCTTGTCGTTCCAGGCATCTTCACAGACGGTCAGAGCCGTTGGCGAGCCGCTTAGGATCAACGGCTCTTGTCTTGCAGCCGGCTCGAAGTAGCGCTTTTCATCGAAAACGTCGTAGCTCGGCAGCAGCATTTTGTTCTGACGGAATACGACGCGTCCACCCGAGATTACGGCAGCGCTATTGTAGATTGGGTTACCGCTGGCGGAGCCGGTGCGAGTCACGGTGCCGCAGATAACATTTATTTTCAGATCGGCGGTAGCGCGCGCGAGCTCATCCAGATGCTGCTCCACTCGTTCCAGGAAGCTTTCTTTTTCCAGCAGATCGCGCGGTGGATATCCGGTAATGGTGAGCTCAGGAAAAACGGCAACGTCCGCGCCCGCCGAAGCCGCCCGCCGCGAAAAAGACAGGATCTTTTCAGTGTTCCCACTCAGGTCGCCAACAGTCGTGTTGATCTGGGCCAGCGCAATCTTCATGCGGTAATTCCTTATTGTAAACCGGGCATTGCGCCGAGGCGTTTTGAGGACGCCAAGTCACCATCACCGCGGGGCGGAAAGATCGCGATCCTTTAAAGCTTGCAGCCGGATGGTCCGATAGCCGTTTTGTAGCCGGCGCTAACAAGCGAGTGCCAAATCAGGAGCATGGCGCGCACGTGCTTCCGAGCAGGCGCCACGCTATCATAGAATAGAAACCCATTTATTATCTTCCATGTCCGAATCACGCCCACCCGAGTTTGGTATCAACAGCTGGCTCGAAGACGAGCTATACCAGCAGTACTTAAATGATCGTCGCGCGGTAGACGAAAGCTGGAAAAAGGTCTTTGAGTCCAATGGGAGCACGCCGATCAGCAATGGCGGACACGTGGCTTCTGTTGCTTCGCATGCCGCCGAGGCGCTCACAATTCCTGTACCCGAGCACCACCCGGTGGTCGGGGAAACGTTGGTTCCGCTACGCGGGGCGGCCGCGCGGATCGCCGAAAACATGAACGCAAGCCTGAGCATTCCTCAGGCCACGTCGCAGCGCACCATTCCCGTAAAAGTGATCGATGAGAACCGGCGGCTCATCAACGAGCATCGCAGTCTTACGGGAAAAAACAAGATCTCCTACACCCACATCATCGGGTGGGCAATCGTGAAGGCGATCCGGGGCAACCCGACATTGAATCACGCTTACGCCGAGACGCAGGGCCAACCCTTCCGTGCGGTACGCGAGAAGATCAACATCGGGATCGCAGTGGACGTAGCGGGCAAGGACGGCACGCGTTCGCTCAAGGTGCCCAACATCAAGGATGCGGGATCGTTGAACTTCGCCCAATACGTGGAGGCGTTCGACGACATCGTGGCCCGCGCACGGAATAATAAGCTCACGCTAGAGGACTTCGACGGCACCACGATCTCGCTCACGAACCCTGGAACGGTGGGCACGCTCGGATCGGTCCCGCGCTTGATGGCCGGGCAGGGCGCCATCATCGCTACCGGCACAATCGACTATCCAGCCGAATACCACGGCGCCACCGAACACTTACGCGCTTTGCTCGGATTGAGCAAAGTCATGACCGTCACCTGCACCTACGACCACCGTGTGATTCAAGGCGCCGAATCGGGCATGTTCCTCGGGCGTTTGCAAGCGCTGCTGGAGGGCGCGGAGGAATTTTACGAGCAGATCTTCGAGGATCTCAAGATCCCACACAAACCGATCCACTGGCAGACCGACCGGCCGGTGACGATTCCCGGCGTGCGCGGCGCCCAGCTCGATGAAGTAGCCAAGGAAGCTGCCGTCCTACAACTGATCAACGCTTATCGCGTCCGCGGGCATCTAATCGCGGATTTCGACCCACTCGGCCAGGAAGCGACTTATCACTCGGAGCTCGATCCGGCGACGTACGGGCTCACCATTTGGGACCTGGACCGCGAATTTCTCACCGGCACGTTGATGTCGGACGACGACGAACCGCAACGGGTGGCCACGCTACGCGAAATCTTGGAGACTTTGCGCCAGACCTACTGCGGAAAAATCGGATGCGAGTTCATGAACATCCAGATCCCGGAGCAGAAGCGCTGGCTACAGCTCCGCATGGAGCCCACCGGGAATCGCTGGCCGCTCGATACGGCGGTACGGCTGAGGGCGCTGCAACGCGTAATAGAAGCGGAAGAGTTCGAGCATTTTCTCCACACGCGCTTCGTGGGGCACAAACGCTTCTCGCTGGAAGGCGCCGAGTCGGCCATCGTGATCCTGGATGAAATTCTGGACCGCGCCTCGAATACCGGCGTGCACGAAGCCGTGATCGGCATGGCGCACCGCGGGCGCTTGAATGTGCTGGCCAATATCGTTGGCAAGTCCATGGTGCAGGTCTTCTCGGAGTTCGAAGGCATCGATCCGGACAGCACGCAAGGCTCCGGCGATGTCAAATACCACCTGGGCGCCAGCGGCGTCCGGAAGGGATCCAATGGCAAGGAAATCGTTGTATCCGTAGCGTTCAACCCCAGCCATCTCGAAGCCGTGGATCCGGTAGTGGAGGGTATTGTACGGCCCAAGCAAGACCGGCTGGGCGACAAGCAGCGCGAGCGAGTAATCCCCATCCTGATCCATGGCGATGCCGCCTTTGCCGGTCAAGGCGTTGTGGCTGAGACGTTGAACCTTTCGCAATTGGAAGGGTACACCACGGGCGGGACCATCCATCTGGTAATTAACAATCAGATCGGGTTCACAACGAATCCCGACGAGTCGCGTTCCACGCCTTATTCAACGGACGTGGCGCGGATGGTGCAGGCTCCGATTTTCCACGTCAACGGCGACGATCCGGAAGCGTGCCTGCGTGTGGCGCAGATGGCGTATGACTATCGCCAGCGGTTCAAACGGGACGTGGTAATCGACATGTTCTGCTACAGGCGCCACGGGCACAATGAAGCCGATGACCCCAGCTACACGCAGCCTATCCTTTACCGTAAGATTCGCCAGCATCCGTCGGTTGCGGTGCTCTATTCGGACACCCTCTTGCGCGAGGAAGTGGTGCAATCGGACCAGGTGCAGGAGATGCGTAAGGCAGTGCATGACCGGCTGAACCAGATCTACGACGAATCGAAGCGAGGCACAGAACACTACCAGGTGCAAGAGCTTTCCGAAATGGATCCGGAAGATATGGCTGCGCCGATCCCGAACACGTCCGTGGATCGCGGCACGCTCGAGCAGATTCTGAATAGCATCACCACGTTCCCGGCCGGTTTTCGCGTTCATCCGAAGCTGGAAGGTTTCCTCAAGCGGCGCCGCGATGTTTTGCAGGGCGCGCACATGGATTGGGCTACCGCGGAAACGCTCGCGTTTGGAAGCCTGGTGCTGGAGCGCACACCGGTGCGGTTGAGCGGCCAGGATAGCGGGCGCGGAACGTTTAGCCAGCGCCATCTCGCGCTCTACGACAGCGAAACCGGCGACCGCTACGTTCCATTACAGCATTTGTCTTCTAATCAAGCGCACTTCGATGTCTTCGATAGCTCGCTGAGCGAGTATGCGGTGATGGGCTTTGAATTTGGTTACAGCGTTGCGGATCCCCGGACGCTGGTGCTGTGGGAGGCGCAGTTTGGCGACTTCGCCAACGGCGCGCAAATCATGATTGACCAGTTCATCGTCAGCGCACAGGCGAAGTGGAGCCAGCCCAGCGGCCTGGTTCTGCTGCTGCCGCACGGCTACGAAGGACAAGGTCCGGAGCATTCCAGCGCGCGTATTGAGCGCTTCCTGCAGCTGTGCGCCGACGATAACATCCAGGTTGTGAACGCCAGCACTCCGGCGCAATACTTTCACGTGTTGCGGCGGCAGATGCACGGCGGGCATGACCGGCGCGGCGTCCGCAAGCCGCTGATCATTTTTTCGCCCAAGCGCATGCTGCGGCATCCCAAGGCTGTGTCCGTGCTGGATGAGCTTACCAGCGGCGCATTCCGCGAGGTCATAGACGACGCCAGCGCGGATCCGGCGCAGGTCACTCGAGTCATCATTTGCTCCGGACAAGTCTACTATGACTTGCTGGCCGCCCGCGATGAACGAAAAGCGCAGCATGTCGCGATCGCGCGCCTGGAACAGATTTATCCATTTCCGGAAGACCAGCTCCGAGCGGTGATCTCGCGTTACCCACGAACCGCGGATGTGGTGTGGGGCCAGGAAGAACCTCGAAATATGGGCGCATGGCGGTTCGTCCAGGAGCAGCTTCAGCCGGTTTTGGATGCCAGCGGCCGTTCGCTTCTTTATGCGGGCCGTCCACCCAGCGC